>Ga0157364_1008706_pt1 | contig 10523 bp, 6 predicted proteins | sample AttsexASBM2_FD_111476 | JGI IMG/M metagenome (GOLD analysis project Ga0157364, IMG submission 111476) | Fungus gardens microbial communities from leaf cutter ant in Ribeirão Preto, State of São Paulo, Brazil - Atta sexdens ASBM2 | ecosystem: Host-associated > Fungi > Mycelium > Unclassified ... | reverse complement strand
GTCGTCGTCGTCGTCATCGTCGTCGTCCAATTAAACCTAACTTAACTGTTTCGGCGCCACGCAGCGGGTACTTCATTCGATCTCGCGCTTATTTATCTAGACATCCCTTTTTCTCTCGGATGCTTTCTCCCAACGTGGAAGCAATTGCTCGAAACGCGCGAACGAGTTTGCGAATGCAAAGAAAGTTCATAAGAGTGTGAAACTCGATTCGCTGTTGGGTCGAGAAAGCTCGGAAGCTTACGTGGGAAATCTCGTTTCAAGGAATCTAATGAATGAACCGAGATTACCGTGCGCATGTTATCATCTTCTCGTGCGTGTTTATGCCGCTAATAAAACTCTCATTGACTGTTGATACGGAAACCAGATTAATTTCTTACGCCGTCTCGTATAATATCTAGAGGGTTAGTTAAACTTGTATTTCTTCGTAATCATTCATACATTGATTTGTCCGTTAAAATAATTGAAAATTTAACGATACGTCTAGTTTAAAAAATATTTTAAAAACTAATTGTATCTCTTTTGCATTGCATCATTCAAATGGCTTCATTTTGTATGGTAATTACATGTATTTTGCGTTGGACGAGAGAACGTTAAACTATCGCCAAAGCTTTTTTTCTCTGTCTAACACAACGTTTGCGTTCCAAACGGGGCAAGAATCTCCAGTCTCTGGATTTTATCGTCGTCAACGTACCGTTTACCTTATATGCGTCTGCTTTTTGGTATCTGCGAGTCTTCTTTTCTTAGCGCGTATATGTTTATAAAGTCATCGACGTATGAAAATCTGTTGTCTCACTGTTCGTCATTTTCTCGCACATTTGTCGTTTCGCGTCGAATACCGACAATAGAATTATATTAGTCATTAGACTACTGCATAAAAGAAAAATGGATTTTCGAAACCTTTATAACCTTTATAAAATTCTTTAAATTAACAAATTATATTCCATTAATAAATATAAAAGAAATATTGTTTATTATAATATAAAGCAAGAAACATCCAGCTTGGCTCGCAGTTCTTCTATCTTTCATATTTATTAATTTTTAAAATTTTTTGAGCCTTAGTATCTACATATAATATAATTATTGATAAATTATTCCATTAGAATTTTCGTTCTGATAACATTAAAATTAAATTAAAAAAAAAATAGAAATAATTTCTCGTTGACGTGTCTGAGACTAATTTGAATCCTAAAAGGTTAATATACCACGATAGTGTCTACACTAATATCCATGATGGGTCCCCAAACATCGTGTCCCGGATATATACCTAGCCCGGGGCTTTTATCGCATATACACCGCTTACATTGTGTTCCGTCTACCGTGCTGCTGCTCCGGGCACAATATAATACCCACAACGCACCGGCGAAACGAGCCCTTTATTGCCGCGTTGCTCGGATGCTGCTTCCTTTCTCAGGCGAACACCACCACCACCACCACTATTACCACCATCACCACCACTACCATCACCACCTCCTCCTCTCCTAACCGCCGCCCCCGCTTCTAGTGTTCTCGCCTCCTTCTCTTTCGAACGTCCCTCTTCTTCCTTTTAGTCGCCCATCTCACACACACACGCACACACCCATTATCCGCGTTGCGTTACGTTACGTTGCGTTGCATTACGTTACGTTGCATATATATGCCACGCCGATGCACGCATCGCGCCGCGCTGCACCTGCGTTCGGAGTTGCATTCGCTCCGCGTCGCGTGTCGCGAAAATTTCGTGGGAATCCCGCTCGCCGCCGCTAATTGTCGCCGCGACGTTTCTCAAGGACGGTCATAATCGCGGGAGAGCCGAGATCCGCGAGGAGAGATAAGATTCGCGTTCTTAATTCTATTACAGAGCTTAATAACCTCGTATTACAGACTCTGTATCGAATTACTCGTTATCTTGGTGAATTACCTTTCAAACGATATATTTCTTGCACGTATATGTAGCATAAATAAAAATGAACCATTCATACGCGATGTATACGCGCGAAATGTTCCAACTAAAAATAAGAGACTTTAAATAAATATCGGATGGTCTTAAAATCTCCTTTTTTTTTTATTCCGATCTAATTTTATTCTCGCCGATGCGATGTTATTTATAAATCTCAGCGGGGCAAGGTGGTGTCGTGCACGAACGATTACACGTGTCGATGAGAGCGCTCGACGAGCTGATCGATCGATCGGTCCCTCATGTGTCGAGCGTGCACATGAAGTGGCATTATTGTACGCGAACCAGTTTCCTTTGTCGCTAATGACGACGTTCACCGACATCCGCCTGCTCGGTGTGCTCAGTCGTTGCTCGTTTTGGTAAAGGCCGATCGGATTACTACTCTTCCTTTCCTTCATTCATCCGCCAGCGGGGTAGAGAAGAAAGATTCTTCTCTCTTTCTCCTTCTCTCTCTCGCGTGCCATTCGTTTGTCCGTTTGTTCGCGGTGAACCGACAGCACTATTTATTATGAAGCATTATGAGATAACACACGCGTAAAGAATTAAATGGAGATCGCGATATATATCCAGCCATAGTACTGTTAAACGCTTCTTTAACACACGTATTTAAGGAAACGGTAAATACATTTCTATTCGTAATATCATCGTCGATTCGTTAACTAGGTACTATATGGACGTTCCGGAACCGTCGATGTATATTCTTTGTGCAAAATCGTGTATATATTATTTGGAGAAAAAAATTTAAATGGACTGTTGTAAAACTGTTTCAAATTATTAATTTTCGTTTCTGAGTTTCTTGTTTCGAGACTTGAGTCAAATTTACCATTTTTGCTTAGGATTGTGAGAAATTTTATTTTATCTTTTTATAAGACAAATAATTAAATCGCTGAAATATTAATTATCGACGTTAAAAAAATCTTTAATAAAACACTAATCTCCATCGTGAAATTTCTCTTAAGAATTATAAATTGTGAATTTATCGAAAAAATTATAATACAGGTAAAATTATAATACAGGTAAAATGTCTCTTGTATAATGTCACATTTGTTTCCGTTGCGTCGACTGAATGTGTCCAGGACATATTGGGCGGACTGACATCCTACTTGAGAATATTCTATTCATTCCCAATTGATATAACGCGTTAGCTCTTCGCGCGATGCGTACGCATGCACATATACACATACGAGCGAAAGGAACTCCGGTAGTAGTCGTGGTTCCACACGTGACTTACGTCACCGTCGATTGTCAACCGCTTTTTCCTGCCCAGTCTCTCGTGCTCTCTGTCTCTCTATCTCTATCTCTCTTCTTCTCACAAACAGAACACCGTTGCATGGCGCGACTCGCTCTCTGCACATCACCCGATGCACTCGAGAGAGCGCACCTGCCTTCTTTCATGATAATAACGACGGCGATAATTGGCCGCCTTCCCTGCGCACTCCACGTGTCAACCGACAAAAGAGAGAAAAAAAAGATCAGGCTACGTCTTGCCTCGCGATTAAGAAAGTCAATGAAAAATAATATAAGTCTACTTTCTTAAAATCTTATGGAAAAAGATTTTAATCTCTTCAAGTGGAATTCAATTTAGATTAATCTTCGCGAATTTTTAAAAGTCTGATGAATTAAAATTGATTTTATTATGTTACACTGGAGATTGTAATTATTTATTAGAATACTTAAAAAATGATTGGCTCTATATTGGGTCATGGTCGCCAAAAACTCTGTGCGACCGATAGGCTCTCTCTATCTGCTGAACCTTCAGTAAGGGCGGAGCCGGCGGCGTTTCGGAAGTTAATCCATCCGCGTTCAGGTTTTACGATCCATTTCGCTAAATAATCGGCGCGTCGTTTTTTCGCGCAGAAACAGCACAGCGGAAGCAAAGCGCCGCTGGCTACGTGCCAGCTCTTTTCTCCTTCTTTCTCTCGGGGCGATACTTGTTCGGCAGTCGCTCGTTTCTGAATGAACAATAGAAAATGTCGGCTACGCGCCGGCGCTGCGCGTCGTTAATGAATACCTTGAATCGGTCTGGCCTCGAGCACGCCGGGTGTTTACCGGGTATATATGTTGGTATACGTGCGCGGACCGTGGTCAAGTAGAAACGAGTGGCGGCGATCTCTCATCGCAAACGTATGTATGTACATCCTAATGTTGTCCGGAGGAAACAGCAGCAGGAAGTTGTAACTTTGCCGATACACGGCTGGTAGCGCGCAACGTAATCACTTTCTAGCGATTGTAAACGTGGATTAATTTTTTCCGCGCATCTTTCCGAACGTTGTCTACGTGTCGGAACGTCAACTATCATGTGCGCGTGCATATGTGCCTTGGATGTCTGACTTTTGCTAGAATTTGTATAAAAGATGCTTTCTAAATATACATATTATTTAACGAAGATGCCGTTGACAACAGTGATTATTATTTTTTAAATTTTTCGCTTAAATATTTAAATGTAAAATGCAAAAACGTAATTGCTTCAATGTAATATTATTACATTGGTATCGATTAATTATGATATCAATACAATTTGTCTCTTTAGAAATCTACGTCTTTGCAAAGATTTATAAACCGATTTATCTTCGAGTATGTTTTGCTCCGTGCATTTATAGTAGCTCTCTGGGGATCGAACGTGAAACGGTGTAGCGTGCGAAGATCGGCGTTTTCGGAACTCGTAACAGCATCACCTGGGAAGATAGCCCAGTAAACTGCCTCTCCCTCCTATACACACACATACACACACACCTCTCTCTCTCTCTCTCTCTCTCACTCATTCTCGACTCCTGTTTCGCCGACAGCCACTTCCCTTCTGGGAAGAGAGCCTGATCTGACTCCCTCCTTAAGTATCTTCGGGCACGCCATCGGCAAAAACTTTCGTCCTTTTGTTCCTTCCTCGCTCTTTCTTTTCCTCGCTCATTCGTTTCTTCGTCCTTTCTCTTCGATACGTGTAGTGAAGAGAGAAAGAAAAAGACACAGTGGCGTGTAATCGAAGGGTCCTTTTCATTGTCAGCAAATCGTATTATTAAGTGATAACAATATTAATTGAGTCTGAAATACAGAATTTTCTTGGTCTACACATAATTATATTAATAAGCGAGGATACTTCAATTCCGCGATTAATATCAAGAATTTTTTCGCTAATAGTAATGACATAAATTATTTTATTAATAAAGAAACATTAAAAAGCAGTTTTTATACTTGAAATAGCTTTTATACTAATCGCGTTTCTATGTTTAAATTTAATAATAATCTTAGAAAATATTGATCGTAATTCTCTTCTATGATAATAGAAACATAAATTGCGAAAAACTTATGTGTTTTTGAACTGTCATTGCTCAAGTTATCGTGTCACTTTATCGGTCAGTGATGATTTTTCAAACTATTGAGATTCGAGCTTGCCTCTTGACGACTACGCTACTGATCTTACTACATGCGATAGACCGCAGTGGAATCGGTGCGCCCGATACGCTACCAGTTCGACTGCGAGGCGCACGAATACGCGTGTGCACCGAAAACCGGTGCCGAGAGATGCAGGTTTTTCGGTAGGGCACCTGATCGTAGCCCCGGATCCTAATCTGTCGGGCTATTACGATAATGTGCCCTGGTGTAAGGAAGGTTGTAGCCTCCGCTCATTCGTTCGCTCATCCGTTCGTTTACACGAAAGCGAGTAGAGACACCGGACGAGAGGACGAACCAGAGGCGAAGACGAGAATGAGAGAGAGAGGGGGGGGAGGGGGTGAAGAGAGTAAAAGACAAGGAAGGAAAGAGAGAGAGAAAGGAAGGACGCCTCTTTCCCAGAGCCGCAACGTGGTATACTCACTTACTCTCTTTGTGCCGGATGCGTGCCGACAGAGTAGCAATAGCGGACGAACGTCCGGTCTGTGCTCTCTCTCTCTCTCTCTCTCTCTCTCTCTCTCTCTCTCTACTTCTCTCTCCCGGAGGCCGATGCACTTCGATCGCATCATTGGGTGCAGCGGTGCACCTCGTCGCTCTGCCCCAGTGCCGTGGTTACCTCGACTAATTACTATCACATCGCGTTTTATTGTTGCAAACGCACCGTTAATTTGACGATTAACATTGATTTCTGTTGATGTGTATCTACTCTATAAAATCTTTAAAGTAAAATCTAATTTTTGTTTCTCAAGAATGACAAAGAGTGACAATTGAGCCAGTGTTGAAAAAGAGTGATTCGGTTATCAATGTTTAAATGTGAATTCTTTGATGATAACACTCGAGAATAACAACAGCGATATATTTCTAAGTTAATATAAAAAGGATTAATATATACAGGATGCCTTACTAGCTTAAGATACGATATAAGATATAAAGAAATTTTGAGTAATTGGATCGAAGTCACTCAAACAGAACATGATCTTTTGGTTTTCCAGAGAAAGTATTGATCATGCGATTGACCACCCAGAAGTGGCTGGACGTTGATCCGGATTGGACCGTGGACGACTTCGCGAGTGCACACTCGCGAATAGAGTACGAATATAGGGTGACTTGCGCACCGCATTATTACGGCAAGGGTTGCGAGGATCTATGCCGGCCGAGAGATGACAACTTCGGCCACTATAGTTGCAGCCCAAGTGGCGAGCGCGTCTGCCTCACTGGTTGGAAAGGCGACTATTGCAACACCCGTAAGTACTATTTATCATTCTGGTATAACCGCACCGTATTTTAGCGGTAGCGCGACACACTGGCCGCTATTTATTTCCGTGTTCTCACGACTGCACGCGCGCATCAGACATTTGTCCTATCTTTTCTCAGTTTGATTAGTAACGATAATAACCTTAGACTAAAAAGAACCTACTGGATAAGAGCTAATAAATAATCAGTGATGAATAAATCATGATGTGATTATAAAAGGAAATAATTAAAGACTACGACTGTTTGTACTATTATATTCTCCCGAACGCAATCTCGCATTTCTTCCAAGGATTTTGCGAGGCACGCGGTTATTAACAGGCAACGTTGCTGCCTCCGCGATCCCTACCGACGTCGAATATGCACGCTACCTCGGTAAACGACGATACTCTCGCGAATCGTACGGCGCGGCGCGACTCACCGAACCATTCCTATCCTCGTGTTCTCTCTCGCTCCGCGTTCTTTCAAAGCCCGGCATCTCTCTGTGAAGGAGAGGCCCAGTGCAGTCCGGTGGTGGTGCGCTGCAGCGCGGTGCGGCGCGGTGCAGCCGAGACTTCGAAGCGTGCAGCAGCTTCCCACGCTTGGCTCGCGCGTGTGCGAGTATCTCCTCTCTCTCTTCCACTCCCTTTCCTTCGTCCGAGAGCTCTTTCTTTATTCTTCTCCGTCGACTCGATCCTGCGGCATCTCTCTCTTTTTCACTCTCTCGTACCTGCGAGCCGACCGCGACCTAATCCGTGTGCACGTGTAATGATCCGAGATTGTGTGAAGGAGGTGAGGGGGCAAAATCTGCCTTCGTGTGTGGCTCTCTCGCTCGCTCGCTCGCTCTATCTTTTTCGATCTTTCTCTTGTTCTTCTCTCTTTCATTCTCTCTTTCTGCCGAGAGTCCGCGCGAGTCGAATGGAACGGCCGTGTCTGTTACCGGAGTCACAGTCATCGATGTCGGAGCTCCTGGCCTCTGATGTGTAGGTTCGCACCTGGTCCAACTATGTCTGACCTGTACATACAAAGGTGGTTTTATTCACGAAAAGAGCTTTACTAGCTAGTTTTGGTCTTCATTCAGTAAATCCAGGACTCGGTTTCAGATTATGTCGAATTGTCTGACCGGACAAAAGCTCCCTGACCGTCCTCGACCTGAGTGTCCTCAAATGTCTTTAAATTTCGCAAAGAATGCGAGGAAAAGTTTGGGAAAAAGGCAGGGTATCGTTCTGTCTGCTTCATACTAGAACTGGAGTTTATATAACTTCAATTATAGAATGAAATCATTATTCCAAATATTGTTTTAAAATAATATAACTTGTATATTTTTACTTGTATTTTATGTAAAAGATAATATAAGTATCATAAATGTGTTTTCTATGTATATATTTTTGTATGTTTTAAAAAATATTCGTAGTTTCCATATCGATGATAATTCTATTTACATATTAATATATGAATCGATTAATGTCTCCGCTTGAATCATGTTCCTCGAGGTTTCCACTTTCCCACGAGTTTTCCTCGTTTATGCCAATTCTCAGATCCCGAATTCCAGACTCTCGAATCCGATTAAAGTGAAAGATCGATCGTAGGCGAAGTCTCCCCGTGTGTGGGGCCCGTCAGTCCCCGGTCGTTGCACTCGACGTCGACTGCTCGTGGCCGCCGCGATCGACAAAGTTCGCGCGTCGATTACTAATGGACTACTTTTCATTTCGTGGATATTCCTCACTATCGTTCAACGAATCAGTTATTCGAGCGATCTTTTTGAACTACTCTTTTAGAACTTGTATCGTATGCTGAATTCTTTGATATTGGAAATAGAACGATTTAAGAGAATTTAGAAATTTAATACAGCTAACGATCTTCGTCAACATCTTTCTTTTACTTTATTACTTTTTTTTGGTAGCAGAAAAAGCAAGATTACAAAAAAAAATTGATTTTGAAACGCATTTAATGAGGCGGAAAAAAACTTGATTGTCCGTTACCACAATATTCCTATTATACAGTTTAACGGAGAAGCGGCAAAATCACTGTCGCGCTCTCGCTCGATGAGCAGTCGGCCGCAAAACGTCAGGAAGTACAACGATATAAATCACGAATGGCAGACTCTCCTTCGGAACGAGTCTCGCGAGAACACAAAAGGACTTTCACTTCTTCGGAATCTTAAAACGGCGATAATCTTGCATTCGATTTTGCTGCTTCCGCGATCTTGTATCTTTTCGAATCTTAAATCTTTTCACATTTTTTTAATACGTCTCCATTATACATTATCGTGTTCGATGTTAATCTTCTAGATTATTGCTGTACAGAATTTAATACTGTATTATTATGATGCTGTACTTTGCAGGTGAATTTTGGAAAAAGTTGTTATCGAAGATTGATATCGTAAATTCATCAATATACTTTTTGCTTGTTTGGAACTGCTTTATTATATATATATATTGTCAATTTTTCTCCAATTATTTGGATTGGAGACGTGAGGGTATCCACATTCCTTCGTCTAATCCAAATCGATAGCAGAAAGTACTCGTCATCGGGCATACTCGCGACTGAATTGTCGTGGCACTGTCGAACATGTACTTTTTCTGCAACGAGTTCGATCGCACATGACGAAGGGTTAACTCCTCTTTATCTCGTTAACCCCATGGTGAGAGGGATGATTCGGTTCGTAGATTCAGAATAGGCGATTGGGTAAGCAGTCGGACTCTTTCGGGGGTGCCAATACGAAGGCGTTATATAGGGGTTGTTGGCGGGCGCACAGAGAGAGCAGCTGCAACGCGCGAACGAGCAGGCCTGAGCGAGTTGGGCCCTGACAGCTGCACCGAGAGGACGGTGCTTTAACTAACAGCTGCCCTGGACTCGTGCTCGCAGTCCACGTACATTCCGGCTTCTCTATCCCCCCCTTTTTTTCTTCCCTCCCTTCTTATCCAGTTTTTGTTCACCTCTCGGTGAACAACGCGGCACTTTTCCAAATGTACCTTCGGTGTTACCTTTTATCTTTCAGTCTACCTGACTGAAACCGGATTATATATATCAATGTGGTATAGATTTAGCTTGAGACGACTTAGACTTTAACAACATAATCGTTAAATAAAGCGGACAGTAATAATGGCTACCTTTGAGGATATGTTACTCAACCCAAAATTGATATTCGCCGGTTTTTGCCTAAAAACTTGGCCACAATAGATGTGATTTCCGGTCGTCAAAAGACTAATTCTTACAATCCCCTTATAAGTGACTTCACGAGTCAACGAAAAATTTTAAATCCTGCCTGCTTATATTTTATATCCTATAGAAAAATGTGCCGGTATTCTTCTTTCATCTGACTTCTAACTATTCGCGTGGACTACATTTAGCAGGTATTTGTCACAATGCGGCAGCAGGTATCCCATAGGCAAGAAATGGTGACAATCATTCATTCTTAAAGAGGAAAAAAGAGATTTTTAAGGGAAGAAATGGATTGACAATACCGCTGCTACCAAGGGATCGGAGATGATAACCATTTCGAAGGGAAATCGGTGACCATGGATCAGGAAATCAATAAGTACGTTGCGAAACTGGGAGAATTCGGGATGTAACACTGGTTGTATAGCGATGTGTGTTTTTCTGTCTTTCTTTTTTCCCTCTGCTTAGGGATCAAGCAGGTTTAAAAAGAACCGATGCGCAAAAGCCGGCAGATTCATTGAGAAATGATACTTGTGAGTGTATTATATGTTAACCTGTCCTGTCTATTCAACATATGATCTTACTATAATATTCAATATATTTTATTCGTTCATGTATAATAATTTTTTCAAACTTTATTGCCTATATTGGATGATTAATCTATTTATTAGTTTATCTTGTATATCTAAAATTGTTCATATATATCATATGTTTGAATATTTAAAGGAAGTACGAAACCCGAAAATTTAAACGAACAAGCTCTGAATTACTGATCACCGTTTGCAATTTTCAAAATACAATTTCAATTAGCATT
>Ga0157364_1008705_pt1 | contig 10523 bp, 5 predicted proteins | sample AttsexASBM2_FD_111476 | JGI IMG/M metagenome (GOLD analysis project Ga0157364, IMG submission 111476) | Fungus gardens microbial communities from leaf cutter ant in Ribeirão Preto, State of São Paulo, Brazil - Atta sexdens ASBM2 | ecosystem: Host-associated > Fungi > Mycelium > Unclassified ... | reverse complement strand
TCGCCTTCGTAACTGCTAAATTAAATCTTACGTTTTCAATAATACATATCAAGTTATTCTTTTTGTTTTGTTCACTTTTTATTTGATTTTTCTTTTCTTCTTTTAATTGATTTTTTTATTTCATAACATTGATAAACTTTTCTAAAGCAAAGATGATCTCATGAAATTAAAATTAATTAGATCTCATCCAATGTGGAAATAATTTTCAAAAAATTTTTTTATTAACTCGAATACAAATTATCTTTAATTGTATATTATTTATGGCCACTCGATAGAAGAATTGAGTGACAATAATTAGGCATTTCTCAATAATAATGAAGATGGGAGAACACGAAAAAAAAATCGAATAATTTTGATTCTAAAAGACTAATAAAAATATTCTGACTGTTTCTACTGAACTTATGATAAATTTTACTTGCCTGAAAGTAAAAATACCGGAGGTGTGAAGTAAAAAATACTTATAGTTGTACAGTATATATTATTTCAAGATTATTACATATTTTACAGTCAAATAAATCATACTTTCAGTAAAATAAATTATACTTATAATAAAATAAATCGTACTATTTTCAAGACTAATAAACATAAACTCATAGGACTTTTACACTTGTAGTTTTTTTAGTACGCGATAAAATAAAGTTGCTAAAGAAAAAAATATTGATAAAGTAAAATCTATTAAGATGTATGGCAATTTATAATTTATAAAATATATTTTACAAAATGTAAAAAGTATCTTACGTTATGGCTATGTATAATGGACCTGCCAATTTCATAAAATTTACTAGAATTCTACTCTATATATTATTTTACATAGTTTTCCATGTAAAAAAAATTTACTAGAATAGCATATATTACTTTACATTGTTCTCCGCGTAAAACGAAATATATTAGAAAAGTACTTTTAGTGTATAAAATATTTTGTATATTTCGTAAGATATAGATTTACTTTATGAAATGTAAAAAGTGTAAATAGTGTAAAAATATTTTACACTATCACTAATCGACGATTGCTCGTTTATCAGAAATACATAAGTGGACTTATATGAGAATCTGCCATTTCTATACAATTTACTAGAATTCGAGTGTATGTTACCTTACATTTTTCTCTGTGAAGAGACTCACTCATTGCATACCACAATCTATTTTCATTATGTGCGGAATAATAGTTTTTTTTAATTTAAGAGCATCGCTGAAAGTAGCTTGAAAATAAGCCAAAACGTACAACAATCTGACAGCTTGTAGTTCAATTTGGATGTACAATATAATTTACTCATATAATAGCGCACACTAATTACCACACCGTGTCTAATCTTGAATTGCTCTGATTTACTCTCCTTTTAGTAATTTTTGCTGACCAAATTGTCTTTTTATCAATTTTTTTCGTATATATACGTATATGTATAATGCGATATATCAAAACCGTTTAATCTTACATTGCGTAAAGTTCACAATATTAAACTTAGAAATATGTACATATATTTCACACACAAGTGAGTTAAATGTACACGCAAATATCTCAAAGCAATGCGGGATACATATTCGCGTAAATTTGAACACATATTTCGGAAATGCAGCCAACAGAGCAGAAACGTAATTCCCAGAGTACAAATGTAGGCCGTACGATATATCTACGTCAGGTAGACCAATGTCCTGCTCCACCTATCATGAATCAACCGCTGTATTGTGGCTACTTTGGATTGTCCCAATCTCGAAACACGTCCAGTTACAGACCTCGTTATCGATTTTTATAAAAGTTTTACTATGCTGTGTAACAACATTGGTGTAACGATATTGTATGATTGGCTTATCATTGATCACGTAAATTCAGAAACGCTTTCTGTATAATATTCCCAACAAAAGCCACTGAATTTAATCGTTATTTTAGTTATAATTTTTGAAAAAGAGTAGGTTTTTCTAAGGTTTTTAATTAAAGTCCGATTGTCATCCTTGTGAGTCGCAAGCTAGTTTTCCTGACGTAAGGTCGCAATTACGTCGTTTCGCAAAGTGCCGGATATTGTTCGTGTGTCGGTCCGTTGAGGAGACCGTCCGTTCTTCGTGCGAGCTTTTTGCAAGACGGACTTATAGCTGAGTCCTGTCACGTACGACGAGTTTATTTAGTTCTATGAAAGAAACACCGCGACATACTAGGGAGCATGAAAATACTCTACTTGACGCGACTACTCAAAGCTTATTGCACTGGTCGAGAACTGGCGAGCAAAACAATTAAAGAGTACGCGATCGGGATATCGCTAACAACACGATCTCATCGAGAAGTTGATTGAGATAGATACGGTCAGAACACTACGAGTCCTTAATGTCTTCATCGATTAACCAATGCATTGATGGACAAAGGAAAGATTGCCGATTGACCCCAGAGTTTCCAATCAAACAGGATGGATAGCTCAAGGAAGCTGCCTTATTTGCAGGTTTGTCACGTTTGCGCCATTGCGCTTTATTAGCGCCGACGAACATGATGAATCATTGATGATGATAACTCCATTAGGATAGAGCCAATGGCATAACTAGCACACGCTTAAAATAATCCTTAATGTTTATAAATTCATCGTTCGCTTTCAAGATCGTTTTTCTTTTCATTTATAAATATCTCTGAAAGCTATAGTAAAACAAACTCATAGCACCAAACCATTGCACCAACGTTATTGAAATGAGAGAGTGAGAAAAAATACATATTCTTAAAAGAGTGGGAATCAAAGAAAGATATCTTTCCTTGAAATTAAACGCCTCGAATGAGACGTTACTAATTTCCTTTTTATACCAGTCCATCTCGAGTTTGAGGTTCATCGATCTCTTGCATCGGTCGCATTTCTATTGGTTCAATCCAGTCTGCTCGCCGCGAAAAAGTTTTCCGCGTTTAAAGAGAAAAAGAGACGGATAACTGAAGAAAGAGAGAGCCGACCGACGACGGTGAGCCAACGCTGGGAAAAAGAGACGACATAGAAAATTTCGGTGGTAACTGGCGAGAAGGATGGCTGGGACGTAAGGGGATCGTTGGTGGGAAACGTAGAAAAGTGGAACGTCTCACGTCGACGAGCGGTTCCGTGTGCCAGCCAGAAATATACTATCGATCAGAAACGTGGGTGTACATACGTGGTTGTGCGCGTACGCTGTGAAGTAACGCACGTGTACACGAACGGACGGGTTTCGGTGCAACCGCAAAACTTTCACAATTTTGACCGTGCACGATCAATAAGCTTACTTTGATATATTATTCGAGCGTCGCGACGCAGTGCAAAGAGACTTTGCGCGAGAACGCGCGCACGAAGACGTTGCGTCGCGTCGCCTTGCATCGCGTCGAGTCGCGTCGCATCGCGCATCATGTCGCTTCACGCTTCTCAGGAATTCAATTCCATCCGTTATGTACCGACGACATGATCGCCCCGGCGTGCCGTACGGATCGAACGAAAGACTGATCGATGAAAAGTTTGGAGGTGCAATGGCAGGGACTTGAGAGAATTTTGGGTGGGTCGCAATTTAAGTTACGCCGACGTATCTCCAAGAGAGTGCAAAATCTGACGTTCGTAGCCGCGATCGATCGTCTCAAGATTGCGAGTGTCTCGTCGAAAGAAAATACGATTTTGCGATGCAAGTTAGAAACGTTTTGAATTTTAGATTATTCTCGGGAGCGATCGTGAAACTGATCCGCGGAAGGAGAATGGAATCGGTGACCGAGCGGTGCCAGCTTCATAATCATTTTACAGACCTTTTAATATTAAAAGTGGTTTTAACTTATATTGCTACCGAGGCCACTTACTGTGGCTCGAGTTACGACAAATTTCTAAGTCTATCTACATCATACAATCGCATGAAATTTCTTAATAATTAAATCGTCGAAAATTCTCATCGCCGGAAGTTTGTGATAGGAATTTTTCGAAATAATTCGGAAGATATTTTTTTCCTTATTATGATAAAAAATACAACTTATAAAAGTCGTATATTGAACGAAAATGACCGAGTTCGTAAATATCGTTGGCACAAGAGTGTCAAAGCATGACGGAAATCTCTTGGTAATGGATGCTCCATGAGTTTCGCGCTACAAATCGATCAGAATAATTCCAATCGACGCTCGAACGCAGTTAGCGAATTGCAGCAGGGCCGAAGGGTGATTCATGATGGGTAATTTCACAGTCACGTAGCGGCCGCAATGTCACGGAACATCGTAATTCAAAATTATAAGCGAACGGATCGCGTGAATCTGGTTCACGATAGGTTAGATAGACCGAAAGCAGATCACGTGGGAGATCGCCTCCAGAGACAATCTTCGACCTAGCCATGTTTAATCACTCAAGTTTCCTAATTAGCAGTGCCCTTGAGTATATATTGCCTTTTACATGCCATTCACTTTATCCCGATATTTACAAACTCGCAATATTTGATGAAATTTTGGACAAAGTTACGTTTTCAGAGTGTTTTCATTTGAGAAAAACAAGTCGATCATATCGGATTAACATAAATTAGATTGAATGCGTTTTGACAATATATTTTATTGTTAATAGATTATTGATCCAGAAATCCATTTCGTAAAATGGAATAAGATACAATGACTGAATAAACTAATTATATAAGTTTCTCGCGAAGAGCAATTTGTATTTCTCAGTGAAGTAATTCCACAAATTTACAATTTTAAAAAATTTCCAATTTACAAAAACTAAAATAATAAATAACGTGAAATATTATAAACGCATAAACATATCAAATCGAAATCGAAAATAGTCGAATTGAGAGAAAAAAATCCATTCTATAATAATTAATTTCCGAATTCTTCTCAAATTATTTTACAAAGTTTAGGATGCTTTCTTATAGCCACTAATATTACTATAGCTTATTATTTGAATAACTAATATTGATATATTGATAAAATCCGTGCTAAAATCGGTTTTGATCAGTTAAAATTTCAATAAACTTTTCAATAAAATTTTATGGAAATTCCTTGCAAAAGCGCATAAATGCGTAAATAAGTTCGATAGAAGAAATAACTTTCAACTTAAACTATAAAACAATTGATAGCAAATGTTGAAACTTTTACAAACTATGAACAAAAAAAATACTGCACCACAATTCGATAGGATCAACTCGTTATCGGTATATCGACGCGGTCCAATTAGCAAAACAATTACAAAAGTTCATTTGATGTACATCATGTTTGTATCAAAATGGAAATTGCGTCGTATCTCACACTGTGATAGTTTTATTTTTTGAATCAGCTTCATTGTCGTTGTTTAATCGCCCGTATCTGCCTTGTATTCATGTATTTACAAGTGTAAATCTCCCATGAAAAAAGCCCATTGTTCAAATATCGTTGGAACATTGAATGATGTGAAAAGTAGCGTGTGTTATACAAGCGAATAAAAATATCGTTTACATTACTGAAAAGCTAACAATATCAGCAACGCTGATTCTTCGCGGGAATGTGCGACTACGTGAGACGGAAGCGAACCCGCTATCGACCCATACAATGCAATTAGCAAAGTGCCAGGAACATTACTCATTACATATTGTCGACGTCGCCGACATTCGTCCGACGAATACGCACGACTAATGATTGAAAGTCTGACGGGATTTTGTCTGGAATAGTCGTCGTCGAGGTACCTCGTTAGCGTAAACGCCAGTGATAAAATATGAGACTCGCGTCGGCAATAAAGAGCTTAACTGTATTTCCGTTCGTTAATTATATATAGTGCTTCATTAATTCTCATATTTATTCAATCTCATATTTATATAATCTATTACCACTATACTTTCTGGAGAGTCTCTATTTATTTTATTCGATTTATTTAAAATTTGCTTTATGTTTTTACAATATTATGCTTCATGTACTATACAACGAAATGTTTAACATTCAATATATTCAGCGAGCTTTTCGTAGTAGCCATTGGATTCCGAGAAAGAAGAAGTAACCTAGCAAGAAGAATATCCAGCTCGAATATCCAATATGGTAGTAATAGATACAGTAAAGATAATCCTATAAAGACTGACCACCTCGTGAGATTTCCAAGAGCTGAAAGCTCTCTGCTCTTCTAAAATATAAATAAATTTAATAAAACGATTGTGATACATACTTTTTTTATGCTAGTCACTTTTCGAATAAGGAGTATTAAATTTTTGCTAATAGAATCTCTTAGTAAGTTTGCACTTTTTTGAAATAATAAAATATAATTTGAGATAATAGAATGTAATTTGACAAAAAATAGTACGTTAATTTATTTTCATTTTCATGCTAGAGAAAAAGTGATATTGCTCAGTTAAGTAAAAATTGTGAAAAATTACAACTCTTATGGCACATAAATTCAATGTTTTATATTTGTTAATAACTCAAATCGTATGTAAAAAAATCATATGTAAAAATTATAATATTCCCTGACAAATTAAGAATTGTACTATTACTTCAGTAAATGGCTATGTTTTTTTGTTTCATATTATTTTGATGAAGTCTTTAATAGGTTAGCATGATAAAACGCCAGTTGGAAAACATCAATTTCAGTAATGTCATAAACTGGAAAAAACTTCGTTATATCACTACGAAAGAAGATCCAAATAATGATAAATAAAGCAAGAAACAAAGAAATGAAGAAAATTACGAGAGATGGATGTGAGATACAATAAAATTCATAGATATAGTTAACAAAGAAATACGCTTGAAAGTTTATCACCACTTTGTACAATCACAAAGTTTGAAAATTCATTTTCCATACATCTCGTTGTAGATCTCGTATTAAAGTTATCGACTGATCGAAGTTTCTTCCTTAGTTTGTTATTATCTCGATAGTTTTCAGTTAGTTTATTAGTAGAATTTTTCATATTATTATTGAGATTCAAAAAACTTAGACAACGGCAACTTTTGTTTCTTACACGCGAACTCGTATAAAATGTCAAATAAAAAAAAGAAAAAATATAATAGAATAAAATTTCCAGTTTATATATTTCATCAGAAAAACACCATTTTTATGATAAAGTAGAAAATATATGAAAAATAACAATAAAAAAACTAAAATGTAGCAAAAGAAAAAAAGAAGACAAGAAGATAATCATAATACCTCTAGTAATTTGAGTGATTGTCAGTAATTCATACCGATCAATCATATAGTTCAGACCTTCAATAGAATACTTTATTAGTAAAAAGAAAATATATCTCTCTTTAGAGAGATTTTAGAATTTTAAAAAAACATGATAAAATTTGTTGCGGCAAATCGAGTACAAATAAGAGAATATCAAAGAGAAAGACAAGGAAACAAAAGGATATAGAAACATTATATAAGCTAGAAGAAATAACAAAGATGAAGGAAAAGACAGACGAAAAGGATAGACTTAAAAAGACCAGGCAGGATTCGCGAACAGTTGGTGAAAAAACTTGTACGAAAGTTTATCATTACTTTGTACTCATACATCGGAAAACTCCGCGTCTCCGCAACGGTTCGTATTCGATACCCGCCAGCTAATATCATTTTAAAACCAAAGTTTCACGCAAACTTTTGTTTATTATTTCCCTGCAGCGTGCTACGCCGACCAACCGTGGGACGACGACGAGAACAAGAGGTTACTCCTCCAATCGAACTTTCTTTATCCAAGCTCGCCGTGGGCGAATTATTTCTCTTTTCTCCTCTCCTCGAATGTTCTAACAGTCGAAAGTAGTCGAATAGAATGAAAAGAAATAGAATGTCACGAGTCGATATCACTTTATTAGCCGGATATTTTCTCCTCCGCATAAAAAGGAACAATTGGATGGAAAATATTGCAAGCTTTTGATCTCGATGCAGTTGCATTGGCACTCATTTGTACAATGAGCTGCGCTTATGCTTCAAAAATAATTTAAGTTACACCTTAATTAATCATCTCTTTTATAATTTCTGTTCTGAATTACGTAAAAATATTTTACAAATAAATGTTGCTATGTGTGAATAATTATTACGTATAATAAGTATTCCGTATGCTTCATGCAATAACAGTGAAACATTTCAGATGTTAGCAAGGCAAATATTAAAGATAAAATGCTGTTCTGCTTCTATATGTAACACCAAGACAGAATAACGTCGCAGCTGTGATAAATTAACGAAGGTTAAAGCATACTCGTGGAACGCGAAGGCTGGTACAAACTCCACCGCGAAGTATTCCTCAAAGTTGTATTTATCGGTGAATAGATTAAGATTATGCTCGTGGGTGTAATGGAAGGTCGACGGTTTCAGACTGCACTCAGTCCCACGAGATGAATGAGGCGGACAGATAAGTGGAGAGAAACCCAGAGAGAGGGTTTTCTGAATAAGATATAGTGAGTCGAAAGGAATGGGTCGCTAGTGTTCTGCATGATCGCTTCATTAACCTGTATTATCTTGTAGTTACATTGCTTAAGATTATGTTTCTTATCATATAGATGGACAAATAGCGAAACTATTGTATAAAAATGAATGGTAATAAATTTAATAAATATTCAGATTGCACTACATTATACGTCATCATGCATTATAGCACAATATACAGCATAATAAAACTTTATCATTAATAAAGAACACTAATGCAAAATATTGAAAAAAGAAAGATAAAAAAATTGTTCTTTTTAATTGTTCCATAAGATATACAAATTATTATTTGTGCAAAGATATGAGGCAGAAGTATATTTGCAATCAAATACGAGAATGATTATATCAAGATACAAATACATCCAATAAAATTTTATTCTTATTATATCGACGCATATTAAAAATAGTACTTTTTTAGATTATAAACATTTATAAATATTATGTTAATATGTATTATGTATATAATATGATTTATCTTAATATATAATATATACGTTTCATATATGATATCTAACTATCTACAACACGAAATATTGCAGCAACATTTCAATAATGTGTAATATTACAAAAATTACAGCAATTGATGCAATATTGAAATTTTAATATTTTATTGGATATATTGCAACAATATCGCAAAATATTTTAATATTTTGTAGAAAATATTACAATATACTGTTGCAATATTACAATTTAGTAAATAAATATGCCGTATCACGAAAAGGCTATGTTTCTCGTAAGAAGGAAACATTCAGGAATCCTATAAAAAGAAGTATATAAATCGAGTTAGCAATTCTCCTGGAGATTTCCAATCTTTTTTGGATGTATTTTCTCAAATATTTTTTGATCATAACTTTATTGTATATATTTTAAAATATGATGCTAAATTCACACAATAATATGTTAGCAATTAATAGAACTAAAATAATTATTGAAATATTGCATAATGTTAGAGCAATATGTATGCAATATTTTTCTAAATATTATAGCAATTTTATTTTTTGCGGACATAGGAATATTGCAATATTACAACAATGTTTTTATGAATATATTGCAATCTTTCAAAATAATATTGCCGCCATATTGTTGCTATAGTATTTCGTGCTGTAGAAGTAATATTAAGTTTCAAATTTTATTACATAGATTCTTTATAATGATAAACAAATCATTTAAAAAATTACAATTAGTTTATCAGAATATTAATCAGAATGACGACATTCTTAATTTTGTGCAATTATAATATATAAAAGCAAGATTTTCTCTCGTAACATTTACATCGGCTATGTTATTTTTATGTTATTTTAATTAGCATTCACATACATTAAAGAATTAAAATATAATCTGCATCAGCTTATTGCATTCTGAGAGACAAAAGAAACACAGATGATAGAAAGGAAAGGAATGAAAAAGAAAAAAACACGAAGTAAATCGAAGAGCCGTATCAAACGAGGAGACAGGTAGAAAACAAGGGACTGGATTTCTATCGATGGCATGGTACGTCACGGCCAAATGATGAGCCGTGCACCGGATGATCGGTTCATTTCCGATCGTTGCCCACAATCAACAATACACCCCAGGACATTCGCTAGTTCCAGATCTGTCGGCATGATCAGCACTGCGAAACGTTTATCTGTCTGCATTATAGGAGAATACGCGCGTATGCGCTCACGAATATACGGCAACCGTACACGTGAGAACACAGAACTGTATATAGTTGTGAGTGTAGATGCATTGCAGTAGAGAATCTGCTTCATTGCAATGGAGCTTGTTATCTGTTGTACCGACGCAGCGCGGATGTGCCATTTATTGCCCGTAGAGCAACAACACTACTCGACTAACTAACGTATTGAATTATATATTTGAAATCGGTGGATACTTAAAAAGATGGATGTTTAAATAGAGCGAAAAATAACGTTATATAACTTTGGTGCATAGAATATCTTTCAATAATACAAAAAAAAAACACCGTTAGCGATTACGAAAACAAATAAAAAAGTAATAATTTAATTTTAATTACAAAAAATTAGATCTAAGAAAAAATTTTGCAGAACTTATATATGCTTAAAAGTATTTAATAATTATTATGTTTCATTGATATACGTAAATTTTGTGATGAAACAGCCATGTAAAGTTATTTAAAAATAATTCGATAATTTTCTTATTAATTTATAAAAAGATATTTATTTCACATTTAAATATAAAATTGAATTTAATTCT
>Ga0157364_1008704_pt1 | contig 10523 bp, 10 predicted proteins | sample AttsexASBM2_FD_111476 | JGI IMG/M metagenome (GOLD analysis project Ga0157364, IMG submission 111476) | Fungus gardens microbial communities from leaf cutter ant in Ribeirão Preto, State of São Paulo, Brazil - Atta sexdens ASBM2 | ecosystem: Host-associated > Fungi > Mycelium > Unclassified ... | reverse complement strand
TTAACAATGTCAATTATTCTTATTGATACTTTCCATCATCTATCATCATCACATCCTTATACTGAACCTCTGAAACACCATTAAGTTCAAGTATCACAACCAGTGAGTATCTTATTTGTGATAGAAAGGATCATGTCATATAATATGTGAAACACATGTTGACCTTAAGGCATACACATGGTTGTTTAGGGTAGGTTAGAAATAGCTCGCACAGACCATTAGGTATTTGTATATAAGGTAGACTATCTTGTACAGAGTTCTCTATTGAGTTCTCTTGTATAAACCTTATACAAGATTCTTCCCATTGACCAACCTTAAGGTCTTTGAGTTGTAACACTGTTATGAATTGAGCTGATTTTAAATCTTTCTATATCTATAGGATCTTCTTATATTTTATATATGTTAATAGTCCATTACTGGTTGGGTTGAATATTTGTGCTCCAACTGGCTGTATTTGCTTTCTAATTCATGTTGATTATCTTTGTTGATAACAATAGCCAACTTTATTACTACTCTCTTCAAACTTACTAGCTCTACTAATTATCCTTTCTGGGAAATCTGTGTCAAAACAATTCTTGCTCTTATCATCTACCTTGGGGCTATCTTTACTGCTGGTAATATGCTGAATGCTTTGGCACTCCCTCAGATCACTGACATAGATGAAATAACTAGGAAGAGCTTCTTAGGCTTCTAAGCTCTAGCTATTCTTAACTCCATCTTATCAGATAACTTGTTAATACATGGCCAGCATAATATTTAAAAAAAGTGGCTTGAGTCTTGTTTTAAAGAGCTGAAATTGCTTAAAGACAAAAATATCTATAAAGTTGTAGACCTCTCTAAGAGAAGGAAAGCAATTAAAAATCACTAGGTGTTCAACATTAAGTCTGATGGTTATTATAGAGCTCAACTTGTTGCAAAAGAATTTTCTCAGATCAAAGAAATTAACTTTGATGAGTTATTCTCTCCAGTTGTCTGTTATGAGACAGTACACATATTTCTAGCTGTTGTTGTTCTTGAAGATTGGGATATCTATGATGTTGATGTAAAAACTACCTATCTATATAGTAATCTGGATAAAGAAATCTATATAAAGCAGTCTGAAGGTCTTAGACTATTTAGCAAAGAAAAAAAAGTCTGGCAACTTCACAAAGCATTGTATAGTCTTAAGTAAGCTGGCTTATCTTAGTAGTAGACTATGACTAAGTCAATGTTAGCTCTAGGATTTAAGCAATGTAAATCTAATACTAATATGTATTACTTCATTGATAAAGAGGCTAGAAAGCTTGTTATAGTGATTGTTTATGTCAATGATGTTTTCTTTATAGGTTCAAAAGATTCTCTACTCTTCTTAGAGTTAAAGTGAAAATTTATGGCAAAATAGGAATACTATAACCTTAGAAAAACCAAAGAGTTTCTTGGGATATATATAAGTTATAACTGTGTCATATGCAAGTCCACCCATCTGGAAATTACATTTCTGTGGTAATATTATCTCCTAATTATACAAGCCTGTCTACCATAATGGCCATCTTTCTTGCAACATATCTTACAGCAGTGTTGCAATCATCCAGATATTCTGTCTTCTACAGTGGAGATACTCCTATTTGACTTGGTCTTCCATGACGGAGTTACTTCTATCAGTGTCTCAACACTAAAACTTCTGCTCAGGGTGATAGAGACTATATTACTGAAACTCTGAGCATCTCTTATAGTAGAAATTCATATATAAGACTAGTAATTACACTGTAATTCACTAGTCTGATAATTAACAAAGATAACTCTTATTGGACTCAATCACTAGTATTCAATGACAACACACCAAATCAGTACTCACTCCCATCTTAGACTTCTTCCTATCATCTGAAGTTGTGATCACGCAGCAGACAGATGGCATAATATATAAGCTAAAGCTAAGGTTGTTCCACAAGTCCGTACATCTCTGAGTCCATCTTGTGGACTTTTATCCCAGTGTGAACCGCATCTGACAAACTGCAAGAATTGAAAAATCTTTGTAGACCAGTCTAAGTACTTGAACAAAGTTCTAGCATAATTTAGTATAGTAACCAACCTAACAAGTACTCCATTTCCATTAAGCTATATGTTTAAACCCAATGATAAACAGTGTGACTTCAATTTCCATCAAAAGTATTAGCAAATGATTGGATCTCTAATGTATCTAATAATTGGCTTATATTCTGACATAGGATTTTCTGTAGTTAGACTTGCTCAACAAATGATAAATCTCTCAAATAAGCATTATTAAGCAGGGTTGTATCTCTGTAGATATTTACTTAATACTTGCAAGTATCAGATAATTTATGATGAACTCATCAATGAATTTGTTGTAGCATACTCTAACTTAGATTGGGCACAAGATCCAGAATCATATAAATCTATGACTAGTTACTTTATTCTAATAGATCATGGAGTAACATCCTAGATGAGCTACCAGTAAAAGACAATAGTGTTATGATCACTTCCTTATGTCTACAGTATAATCTCAGTATGTTCCATAGGGTTAAAGGTTTGTTCTTTATGATGCAACAATTGGCTATACCATAGCTTATATCAATCAACACCTTATGTAGTAGGTACTGTTTTCTTACCTTCTCCTCATGTCTTGTGACATTATAAACACATGTTTATTATACATTCTCCTTAAGAGCAATAGGTATATATAGTTGTAGATATAATCCTGTATCTTTACACTTTACCAATTAATCCTTTCCTATCTCTCAACTCAAGTCTTTGCCTAATATTGTGGCAACTACTAGTCACAAAGACCAATAGTAACACAAGAAATAAATCTCTTAGTAGAATATCTATGTGAAGATCATAAGAAAACTTGACAAGGAGTCTCTACTGTATTCATATACTATTTATACAAAAGTTTCATGGTCTGTGCTAGTAATAAATGATTCTATTCTAATATTCATGTATTATCCATACTTCCACCATGTCTTATCCTCATGTCTTTCATAAGAATACCATGTTATATATATGTGCTCTGATATCATCTTTTTAGTTTCTTCTTCCAAAGTCAAGGCCTATAACCTCACATCATGTGACCACAGTCATATGCCTCTTTATTATCAAAATAATAAGAAAAAGAAAAGAAGAATCAAAAGAAAAGAAATAATATATCTGTGGCATAGTCTATAAACAGCAAGATGAGTCAACATCAAGAATACAATATAGAGGTATTATCAGAGCAACTAGAATCTTTACAGATTATAGAAGAAGCCTCAGAGAAAACTACAGAGTATACAAATAAAATATCAACAGCACCAATATCAGCTTAAGAGAACAATAGACAGGCAGAATTGCCAAAGAACATGGTTTCTGACCCAAGACAGTTTGATAGGGACAGAACAAAATTTGAGAACTAGTGGAGAAGAATGAGACTATTTCTAAAGAGCAACAAAGTCATGGAAACAGATGATGGGATCATTATGATCCTTGTCTACCTTAAAGGGGGTATAGCAGGTATTTATGTATAAAAGAAGCTCAATGAGCTAGATAAAGAAACAAGAACCCAGTATTAGAACAAGTTTATACAAGAAATTAAGATATAGTAACAAGACCAAGAATACAGATGCCAAATAGAAGATAGAGATCTTTAAGCAAGGAAAGAAGAATACAGCTAATTTCATTATAAAATTTGAGACACTAGCTATAAAAGCAGACACAGATAAGCTATATACAATATTTTTATTAAAAAAGAATATACAACCAGACATCATCAAGACAATACTGGAATATCCACTGATCATAGCTCCAGAAACACTTAAAGAGTGGAAAGTGGCAATAACATCAGTTAGACAGGGATATGAGTACATAGAAGGAAGATATGATTACAAGACAGAAACAGAAACCACATATGAAGAACAAGAATTACTCATGGACATTGGGAAATCAAAAGAGAATTTCAAGGACATAAAGTCCAGATACTTCAATTGTAACTCATATGGACATATGATAAAAGATTGCCAAAAGCTGAAGAAAGAGAAGGATAATAGGAAGTGTTATAAATATGAACAAGTAGGGCACATTGCCAAAGATTGCAGGACAGGACAGAAGATGAAGAATCAAAATGTCCAGGAGAATATAGAAACAGACACAGAAGAAAAGAACAAGAAAAAGGGTTTTAGAGAATATTCTAAGTAAACACAGTACAAGAAATCCATGTAACTAAAGTTTAGAATTGATATGTTATTCCACATCAATGGAACAACAAAGAGAAAGAACTGAATGTGTAAACAAAAGTCAAAACCAAGAATAAAAAAGAATTTTAAGTAGAAGTACTGATAGAATCTGGATACACTCCTATGGGAATCAACTAACAACTGGTCAAGAACAAGAGAATACAAACAAAACCAGTAGATTTTTCCTTTGAGATATTCAATGCAGATGGTACCAAGAAAGAAGAAGTAACAAGGATGGCACCATTTGAAGTCAAAATCAATGAATACAAAAAATACATCAAAGCAGCAGTAATAGATTTAAATGGAATGAATATGTTTCTAGGACATAACTAGTTGGTCAAACATAATCTAGAAGTAAACTGGAAAGAAGGAAAAATACAGTTTATGAGATGTCCAAGATCATATAAGACAAAATATCAAAACATTGAGTTTAAGACAAGATGAGCACAGGCAACAGACAACTAGGATAACAGACAACAAGAAATAGGTAAGAAACTGGACTCAACAAACCTAGAGAACCTTCCAGAGTATATTTGATCTTTTATACACTTGTTTAACAAGAAGAAATTTAAGAAATTACCAGAACAACAAGAATGGGATCACAAAATCAATTTAACAGAAGAAGCACCCAAAGAACTAAATGCAAAAGCTTATGCAATAACAATCAAGGAAGAAGAAGCATTAAACTAATAGTTGGAAGAATAGTTGAAAGCAGGACTGATAGTAGAATCTAAGTCAAGATATGTAGCACTATGCTTTTACATTCCAAAGAAGGATGGGTCATTATGATTGGTACAAGACTACATGAAACTGAACCAGGTTACAATAAAGGACAAGATACCACTACCCTTAATTAGAGAGGTTATCAACAGACTAAAAGAAGTGTGGTACTTTAACAAGTTGGACTTGATCTGAGAATACAACAATATATGAATCAAAGAGGGAGATGAATGGAAGGCAGCATTTTTGACAAGTAAAGGCTTATTCAAACCTCAAGTAATATATTTTGGATTATGCAATTCACCAGGAACCTTTCAATGGATAATGAACAGCATATTCTGAGAATTGCTACATAAAGATGTACTCACAAAACTATATAGACAACTTTGTAATTCTGGCAAAAACAATCAAGAAACTAAAAGAATAGACAGTTCACTTTTTGAAGATTGTAGAAAAACACAATCTGTGTTTCAAGAGATTGAAATGTGATTTCAACATGGAAGAAATCCCAATTCTAGGAGTAATAGTTGGGAGAGGACAAGTGCAAATAGAAACTGATAAAGTCAAGGCAGTCAAAGAATAGAAGACCTCTACCAAGATAAAAGAAGTAAAAAGCTTCTTAGGATCTGTAAATTTCTACAGACAGTTTATCAAGAATTTCAGTCATATAGCAAAACCTCTCAATGAACTCAAAAGAAAAAGGGATTGGAAATGGGAAGAAGAATACCAGAGAGCATTTGACAAACTAAAGAACAAGATAACAAGTTAACCAGTACTCACCCTTCCAAAAAGAGAAGGTAAATTCCAAGTAGAGACAGATGTATTAGGACATGCTATAGGAGGAGTTTTGTCTCAAGAATAAGAAGGAAAATGGAAACCAATTATGTTTTTATCCAGAATAATGCAGCCAGCAGAAAAGAACTACAAGATTTACAACAAAGAATTACTTGCAATTGTGGAAGCTCTAACAGAATGGAGACAATACTTGTTGGATGCCATAAATAAATTCAAAGTTTGGATGGATCATGAGAATCTCAAGTACTTCAGAGAACTATACAAGTTAAATGGATGTCAGGCAAGATAGTATTTGAAGTTACAAGATTATGACTTCATACTGCAACATATTCTAAGAAAGATGAATACCAAGGCAGACATTTTATTAAGGAAGAATCAAGTTGATATCACAAAAGACAATAAGAATGTGCAAATGCTTAAGAAAGAATTTTGGACAAGACAACAGATAACAGCAGATGTAAACATATTATAGAGAAATCAAGTGGTAGAAGAAATACAATGAAATGGTACCAAGAAATGAGAAGTGATAAAATAATTAGCAAAGGAAGACAGTCAATCTTGGAAGGAAGATGAGATTGTCTACATAGATGGAAAGATTTATGTGCTGAACAATCAAAAAATCAGAGAGAAGATTTTACAAGAAAATTATAAACTAGCAGACATAGGGCATTCAAGACAACACCAAATGATGGAACTGATCAAGAGAAACTACTGGTGACCAAGAATAAAAAACAATGTGAAGAACTATGTCCAGGGATATTTCAAGTATCAACAAAACAAGATGCAGTACATAAAAAAGGCAGGAGAACTACATTTATTGGAAATACCAAAAGAACTATAGCAGGAAATCAGCATTGATATTATTGGATCATTACCAAAATCAAATAGAAAGGATGCTGTTGTGGTCATAGTAGACAAATTTACAATGATTCAACTTAAGACAACAATAACAAATATATTATCAGAGAAAATTATGAAAACCTATCAAGATGAAATTTGAAAAATACACAAAGTTTCATGGAAGGTTCTTAGCAATAGAAGACCCCAATTTGTATCAAAATTTATGAAAGATTTAATGAAGGCATTAAGAACTAAGAAAATACTATTTATAGCATATTACCCTCAGACAGATAGATAGAAGGAGAAAATCAATCAAGAAATTGGAACATTTTTATGATACTATGTCAATTACCAACAGTGTTAGAGTTGTGAATGATAGACTTGGTTTTATACTATTTTCCTTTTCTTTTTTCTTTATTTTATTTGAACATAGGTAAAGAAGACAAAATGTGACATCATATGTCACAGTCACATACATGGTACATAAACATGACTTGGTGGTTACATCAGTCACAGACACTGTCACATAGGTCACATGCTCATATAACATGATGGAATGACATAGAAGATTCTAGAGACAATAATGTTATATGGCATAGATAACACATGTTGACCTTAAGAAGAACACATGGTCATTAGGGTAGGGCTAAAGAAGTGTAGCATGGACCAATAGTAGTTCATATATAAGGTAGACAATTTGTACTTAGGAACTCTATTGAGTTCTCTTATATTACTCAATACAAGAGTATGTCTTTTGCTTTATACATAAGCTTAAGTCATAACAAACAGGAAAATTGGACAGAATAGTTGGTAGTGATAGAATTCCAGTACAATGACAAGAAACATGCAGCAAAAAAATGTACTGCATTTAAACTTAATTTTGGAAGACATCCATGAAAAGAGAATCTAATAACATAGATGGAATTTCCAAAACTAGAAGACTTCCTCATTAGATTACAACAAAGTTAGGAGAAGGCTATGAAGTCAATAAAAATAGCAAAAAAAGCTATAAAAAAGCAATTTGACAAGAAGAGATGAAACCCACAAGGATTGAAGATAGGAGATAATATGTGGTTGGAAGCAATAAATATCCATTTAAATCAACCCTCAAAGAAGCTTGACCAGAAAAGATATAGACTCTTTAAAATCTCAAAAGATGTTAGTCAAGGAGTATTTTAGCTAGAACTTCCAGAAGGATAGATAATATACAATAAATTTAATGAAAACCTGTGAACATGATGCAGAGAACCACAGTTCAAGGGTCAATATATGGAACTAGCACCACCACTAGACATTATTAACAAGAAAGAAGAGTATGAGATGAAAGAAATCAGAAAGCATTAAAAATGAGAATGAGAAACTCAATTTTTAGTGTATTGGAAGGGTTATGGAGATGAACATGACTAGTGGATTATAGAAACAGGATTGCTTCATACAAAAAAGGTGATTGAAGACTATTGGACAAAAATTTCAAGTCAAAATCTATAAAAAAGGGAGTAAAAACCCAGATCAACAGTTCTAAATTATTCTAACATCAAAATCTTCAATGGCCCAACAATTCACCACTGCTCCTAATTTATCTAACCTCTACTCTACTCACACTCTTAATAACACAAACCTAGTCAAAACAATAAATAGTGAACAGAAAGATTGGATAAAGAAATATCATAAAATTATATGAGGAATTGAACAAATGGTTAACATACAGTTACAACTACAGAACATCATCAAATTGGCAGAAGAGACTAATGCCCAAATTGCAGAAATCAAGTCAACAATCCTACAAGCCAGTAACAATTATTGAACACAAACAGCAGGGAATATCTTCAGCATCTCCAAAGACTTACAAAACATCATTCAAAGCAATATGGAAAACCAGGCATATCACATTCAAAAGTTGCTGGTTGATAAACTAGATAATTGCAAAGAAAAAGAAAATAAATATGCAAAAGGACATATCAAAGAAATACAAGATACTTATAAACAAGAGGATATAGAGATAAAGACACAAGAATCTAGTAAAGGAAAACAACAAATTTAGGACAAAGAAGTATTACTCTACAAATCTTATGAAGTCAAGTTGTCAAAACCTAGAATACTAGAACCAAAGTTTATTCAAGATGAAATCAATAATTTGGAGAAATATATGGAGTTCATGCAATTACCTGTCCAAACAATGCCTTTCTATCCACCACCCCATTATAAAACTTTACAACTACAAGGAGAACAAGACGAATAGTATTGGAATGAAATAGCTGTTGCATTCTTGAAAAAGAATTATAATGCAGATACAATGAGAAAAGGTTTTCCAATTGAAATGTACATAGGAGGACCACCTCATGAACCTTACTTCATATATTAATATTACAAGATCAAATTATTATGGGACCAACAAAGAAATTGGTTGCAACATATGTGGTAGAAGATCTAGCATTGTTGGACTAGTTTATGGGGACATGAATGATAAAATGGGGGTATTATTATGATTGCCTCCTCATGTCTACAGCATAATCTCAGTATGTTCCATAGGGTTGAGGGTTTGTTCTTTATGATGCAACAATTGGCTACACTGTAGCTTGTATCAGTCAGTGCCTCATGTAGTAGGCACTGTTTCCTTACCTTCTCCTCATATCTTAGGATGTTATGGACACATGTTTATTGTATATTCTCCTCAAGGACAATAGGTATATATAGTTGTAGATATAATCCTGTATCTTTACACTTTACCAATTGATTCTTTCCTACCTCTCAACTCAAGTCTTTGCCTAAGTTGCAACCTGAGCCAAGTCTAAGGTTGTAACAAGTAGCTTTGTCTTCAACTGAATATATGACACTCTCTGATTGTAGCTGTCAGCTTGTCTGGATGAGAAATCTTCTCAATGAGGTTGGTTTTAATGTTCCAACTTCTCATATATATGGCAATAATCTTGGTTCACTTTTCTGGGGATCTAACCCTATACAAGAAAAGCACTCCAAACACATTGGTATCTGCTATCACTACATAAGAGATCTAATTGAGGATAAACAAATTGAACTATATCATATTGATAGAAAAGAGAATCCAGCTGATATTCTGACTAAAAACCTTGGTTAAATTTTATTCAGTCATTTCTGTCCATCCCTTGGCTTAGAGCTTATCTGCTTCTGCTTCTATCACGCGAGGGGGAGTGTTGTGAAGCACTCCGCTTAGTAAGCGTATGATCAGTTAGTGTCGATGTAAAAATACACACGTAGATTGACCTCCTACCAATACTACGTTGCTCCCTCTCAGCTCTCCATTGAAGTATACACCACAGGTAAGTGGTTGCCAGTTGTCTACACTGCACCATGCTGCTGTGCACTCTGTTCCTTCCAACATTTCCAACGAAAGCGTTACTGCCTTTTGGATCCCGGAAAATCCACAAGTTATACTAAGAGCCTGAGTGGGTCTCCCGAAAGGAAACTATGCTGGTTACCATGATACAATGTCAATACCGGACACCCCAGACACCCAAATGCAGCTGGTGGATCGAAATACACCAAATGCACCAATTTGCTTGTTCAATCCAGCTTATCCAGCTCGAAAAGGCCAGTCTATGGTTTCAGAGTGTAGAATAACGAGTACCTTACCATAACAAATAGATATATACAAATTGGACGTGGACTTTACACGTATTTCAATACTTACACGATGGATCTTATATCACTCACTCTTGTCTTTCTAATGTATTCACGTACGCATACTCTTCCTGGATACTACATTTCTTGATTCATTCTGAGAGGGTCTCACTTATAAGTCCACGGGCTTTCAGGGAAGAGTACCATTTGATATCAATGTTTCCTGTTGAACTCATAAGGATATCTACTCCTAGCTAGCATAAGCTAGCCACTACATGACACCCAGGAATGATTGAAGTTCATCTTCGACGAGCATATATGTTTTGATCACTGAATCTAAATCATCTCTCATCGGTACACATTGCA
>Ga0157364_1008703_pt1 | contig 10523 bp, 6 predicted proteins | sample AttsexASBM2_FD_111476 | JGI IMG/M metagenome (GOLD analysis project Ga0157364, IMG submission 111476) | Fungus gardens microbial communities from leaf cutter ant in Ribeirão Preto, State of São Paulo, Brazil - Atta sexdens ASBM2 | ecosystem: Host-associated > Fungi > Mycelium > Unclassified ... | reverse complement strand
GTTATAAATAATTTTATATAGGCACACACACACACACACACACACACACACACACACACGCACACTCGCACGCACGCACGCACGCACGCACGCACACGCACACAGTTGTCTGCATGTTGCTGCAATGTCAATATATTCAAAATCGTTGAAGACAAATTTACGGCAAATTGCCAACATCATAAGCAATCATAGACTTGTGCGATTTTTGCTGAAATACTTTGCTTTCTGGGAAATGTGATTTATAGAAATGAACATATTAAAGCTATTGTATACTAACCTAATCTGAATGTAAAAGTGAGATTAATAAAATATCCAATGTATACTTTTTATCAAAAATATAACAATAAAATGTATTGGCTAATAAGAGAATTTGGCGGTTTAATCCGTTTCTTTATTTTTATTAAACATACATCTTTACATCGATTTGTGTACAACAGCTTTAAAGTGCATGAGCTCGGCCAATCAAAAATGCTATTAGCCTCGCTCATCTTTTTTTTGGGGCGTTGAGTATACAGATTCTGATTGGCTACAATAAATATAAAAATCCATTTTTTTCTGTAATTTTGTATGAAACTTTTTTCTGTGTATACATTATAAAAATTTAAAATTAAATTTCACTTAAATTTAAAACTACAAGTTATTTTAAACATATAAACTATAAAAATTGTACTTTCATATTTTACCATTAATATGTATTTTTACTTTAAAAAAATCTGGAAATGAAAATTTCCAGTCGTATTTAAATAATTTTCCGATTATAAACATATAATTTCCATATAAAATTACCTGCATTTTTTCAATGAAGAAAATTTTGTAATAATACCGAGAAAAAATTTGTGTTGAGTAATTTAATGTTTTTAATCTTTGCAATAATAATAAAATACTTATTGTTAAAACGTTATACGAAGTGTTATATGAGATGAAAGCGTGAAAAATTGACAGGATATCGCGAGCGATATCCTGAATCGATTCAATTTTTCTTGGTTTTTTCGATTTCTTCTCCTTTAACATCTTCCCGTCTCACGACAATTTGATGTAAGTCAAAAGATCGTGCCCTTATTGCATTCCGACATTCCCATGAGTTTTACACCTCGCCTCCCTTTTCACAAAAGGAACCCTGCCAGGAAAATAACAGAAATTCCAGCAAAAAAATTATGTATCTCGGCTACATATCATCCGCACGATGTTCCAGGAAAAAAAAGAAGAGCTCCTGACAAAATAAAAGACGACATCATTTTATACTTCATCATTAAAGCGTAATCGTTAAAAAGATCCTAAAGCCGACTGTATTATCGACTAAACCATACAATTTTTTTTATATAATAATTACTTTTTTTTTTCACTTACTGATTTGAAAATCTTTTTCGAGGATTAAAGTATATATATTAATACGTGCTTGTGAAGCGAAGTCTACGTTCAGACAAAAAATTTCGAAATTAAGATTTCCTTTACCATTTCTTAATCCACTATGTTTCAGAGTTACCACATTGTAACAACATTTATTTCATATTAAAGCTGTGCAATGTGTGTACTTACGAAATAGTAGTTCACAGACTAGTAGTTTCACAGATTAGTAGTATGAATAAACGTGGAGTTCTTGAAATTGGACTTAGACGTAACTAATTGAAACGTAACTATACGAAAATTTATATGTACAGGGTGCATATAAATTATCAAACTCCGGACAAATTTCAATTTAAATTTTGTGCCGCTATATTGTTCGCCAGAGGTTGGCGTCGCAGGAGTTGTTAGCATCCGAGAAAGCTTGATACTTTTAGTAAACAGTATTCTCAAAATGGCCACGATGTTGAAACCAAGTGCGGAGTATAATCGAAAAGGCGCGATCATCACGCTGAGCGCTCAGCAACGGAAATAATTCGGTTCTTTGGATATCCGAAATCAACCGTTTATAACGTGATCAAATATATGGCTTTAGAACAGTCCAATGAAGGTTTCAATATGCTAGAGAGGAAAAGTCACTCGAAAGAACGCACCGCGAATGCCCCTACAGTCATTGAAAGGGCTGATTTTGAATGACTCAGGGCAAGCGTTGCAAAAATTAGCATCGATTGTTGGTATAAGCGATCCAACAATGCGTCGAATTGCCGAGGAGGATCTTCGATATAAATAGATACAAATCGTACACATTAAAAATACGACAGATGTTCTCTGAGGCTGCCAGAACAAGCCGAATTGCTCCCATTCTGGCCTCCCAATAGCCCAGATTTAAATCCCTTGGACTATTACATGGAGTGTAATTGAAAAGGTTACAAACATATTTCGGTAATGTGATGTCATTAAGGACCACTATTCAGCATTCATCGGCATGAACAATGCTATATTACAGCGTACGTGCGAACGCTTCAGACTGAGAGGCCGTTATTCAAGCTAATGAGGGATATATTGAATAATTATGCTCTACAGGGATCTCTGAAGTGTGGCATACGTGAGGTATTTATGTAATGATGTGACACGTTAATCGTTTGTGTGTAAATGCTATTTATAAATGCTATTTATAATATGATTAATCGTCTTTAGGATCCCCTGAAGGGGAAGATGAGAAAAAACAATTCTAGCAATTGCACGAGTTTCGGTTATCTTTTAAGTGCAGATAGAAAGATATAATGAAAAAAAATTTTGTATTTAGTTTAAAAAACTTTAGTTTAAGGAATAAAGAAACATTTTTTATGAACAGTTTTTTTTCACAAGCATATCGGTTCAACCATGAAGTACGATTGTACTTTTTTTATATGTGTATATCAACATGACATAAATAGGTTTCTCTATCTTGCATATATAATACAAATATTGAAAGAAGGTTATCGGAAAATTCATTCCCAGAAAACAAAGTTATATATGTAACGTACCTGTTAGTCATTTCTCACTCGACAATATACACGTTATGTTACAATTATATTGTTGAGCGGGAAATTACTAACAGGTATGTTACATGTAACTTTGTGTTTGCTAGGATAATTTATTGGTATATTCTGATATACAATAATATGATATACATAAAATATCTTGTAATGTATTAGGTGTGAGAAAAAGTTCGTGGCGTTTTTTTAATGCCATCTAACGGGAAAAAGGCTACGAACTTTTTCTCATACCTAATATTTACGCTTGCAATCAAATAGTTGTTCAATTTTCCATAAAATATTTTAGAATATTGATTAATATTGAATTTTTTAGAAATGTACTGTTGTTGGATTTAGATTTCTGATGATAAGATCCATGTACATAACTATTATACGCTTTATTCTAACAATAAAAATGAGTAATATATCAAGAAATGACCGTAAATCCGAGCTGCTTAGTCAAATTAACTATCAGCATGAATTAACTATACGCGATAAAATGTAAGTGTTTTCCCCATTCATTTATCGTTCTTTCTCTTTGCTAATGATCGACTTATCTTAACAAGTGCAACTATACATTTCTTATGATGCAATCCTTTGTACTTTTTATATCGTTTCTCCCTTTTTCATATTTTTATTCTTCTGTCTTTATAGATTATTTTTATAAAAATATATTTTAGAAGAACACTGAAATAAAATCATGTATTTAAAAAGAATATTTTATCTTATGTTTTAAGTATACAGATATAACATAATGAAATTTTTGTAAATTACGTGTATCTATTTCTGATTGTAATTTTGTATGCGTTATATAATAAAAGGAAATCAATTTATGTAAAAAAGATCAGTTATTTCCATTTATAAAAATGTAATTGCATTTATTTATATGTCAATGAAAAAATCTATTTCAAAGATACAATTTGTTAATTTATGTATATTATCCTTTATGAATAATTTTCTCTTTGCGTTTAGAAAAAAGCTATAATTCCAATTTCTTTATGATTCTTTTGTATGGTAATAAAAATTCATTTGATAATAAAAAATAATTTTCTTGCTTTTTCATTTTTTACTCGTATAATATTTTTATTTTAATCGAACTTGTCTTGCGTTTATAAAATAATTACTTTTATTAACCTTTATTGCATTCTTTTAATTTTACTTTTATAGATTTCGAATCGCCCGCGTATAGTTTAATAATAGTCAGCGTGCCACCGCTAGTTACCGACGCGACCATGATCGCGCGACATCATCTGGTTTTAGCACACGCGTCTCTTTACATTTTTTGTTTTTGGTATGCTGGTGGAAGGGTCTCATGCAGAGAATCGTCGTTGTGGCAGGACACAATAAAGTATAATTCAATATAATCAGTTTTATTATTTTTATATTAAAAGAACTCGCCTTCACATACGCGCGTGGCACAAATCACAACGGAACAATATTATTCTGTAACATATTTGGTCTTTCGAGCCGGACGGAAATATCGATCTTCATGTACATCGTGTGCAAAGCCATATTAGCACACATTTCAAGGCATAGTTTCGAACAATTCATTCTGATGCCTGAGTTGCAATCACATTGTCACAATATTATCTGAATACACATTATGGTTTGGAACATTTATCCTCATCCACATACAAAAATTGGCTAAATTGTACATCATCAAAGCAAACATTGGATGCTTCAGTAACAGTTCGAGATTCATAAACTTGCCCTGATCCCACCGTATTGAACAAGGAGGACGTTGTACATCGCAAACATTTCGGCAGCATCTCACAGAAGAGTATTTACTTACATACAAAAAAAGAATTGGAAGGCAACATCGAGACATCATTCGCGTCGGAATTACAGCCAACAAATCAAGGCATTAACCGACAATTGTCAACATCGCGTTGACGAATTGAGTGCTTATAATAACGTATTTATTATCCATAATTGGTGTAAGTTAACATTTTTAATTACTGTATAACGAAATGAATCTTATGGAAAGCGAAACAAAAAAAAGACTAAAGCAGCAAGTATAAAAGCAGCTCATAAAATATTTAGAATCTATATAATATTTACATGCGACGAAGTTCGAATTAACCGAGCATTAGAAAAAGGTAGCGAACTTGTTTGAGCAATATGATGAGGTACAAGCACGATTTGAATGTTTGACGTTAGACACGAATACAAATTTGACTGCCACTCATGCGAAAGATAGCGTGTTGAAGAAGCGTATTTTCAGCTCGAGGCTTCATACGAACAGCGTATTAATTTAGTTAATCAATCTCAAGTAAAGCCATAATCGACCATCAGCTCTTAGTCCAGGCATATATCGATATAATTCAGAATCAAATATTGCCAAAGATAGAGTTGTCTGTCTTTTCAGGATTATATGAATATTGGTATTGCATGACTCATTTGACAAACTAATTCATGCAAATAGTAATTTATCGCCTATTCAAAAATTTTATTACTTACGCTCTTTATTAAAAGATAAGGCTGCAAAGGTTATTATATCTTTCGATATCACAACGGACAATTACGCAGAGGCATGGCAGCTGTTGAACGAACGTTTTGACAAAAAGCGTATAGTACAAATATATATCAAGACTTTTGTTTGAGGTTATTCCAATACATAAGAAAAATTGTTCGGCATTGCGTGGACTGGATAATATACTCAAACATTATAGAGCCTTTAAGGCATTAAAAAGATCCGTTGATACAAGGGATGATATGGGATGATACATTTAGTTTGTTTTGCTAATTAAACTTGATTCCTTTACAGTGGGAGACTTCCTTTACAGTGGGGTAAGAATGGGAAGCGAGTCAAGTAGAGGCTTTAGAACAGTCCATTGAAGGTTCCAGTACGCTAGAGAAGAAGAGTCACTCGAAAGAATGCACCGCGAGAACTCCCGCAATCGTTGAAAGCGCTGATTTCGGATGATCCAAAGCAATCATTGTGAAAATTAGCATCGATTATTGGTGTAAGCAACAATGCGTCGAATTACCGAGGAGGCCCTTCGATACAAATACACATGAAAGATACAACAGATGCTCTCTGAAGCTGCCAAGACAAACTGAGTTGCTCGCTTCGGCTCCCATTCTAGCCTCCCGACAAATTTAAATCCCTTGTACTACTACTATATGGAGCGTAGTTGAAAAGGTTACAAACAAAAATCTCGGCATCCCAATGTAATGTCATTAAGGACCGCTATTGAGGCAGCATTCGTCGGTATGGACAGCGCTACATTACACCGTGCGTGCGAACGCGTCAGACCGAGAATAAAGGTCGTCATTCATGCTGGGGAATATAATCGAATAATTGTGCTCTCCCCCATTGTCATGTAAAAGGATTTTTTATAATATTTAATTTCATTAAAGACATTTTATTTAAAGAAATTGTTTGATTTGTCCGGATTTTGGTGACGCACCTTGTATATAGGTAAAGCTGATTGTATCATTTGTATTAGACTGCCTGTATTTCATGTATTCGTAATATTGTTTTAAATTTACTTATTCAGAACCTAGTCAAAATCTAAAATTTACTCTACTATTCTACAGGTTAGGTTAAATGGCTTCAAATCAGCTGCTTAGCTGTCGCTTCGCCTATTGTTGTATAACTGATACTCTACAATATCAAATCTTATTGTATTTCTATCTATTTACTTTTATATTTAATTCAATTATTTTTTATGTATGTCCCTTATTGAAAATTGCTCATATTTATGTGCTCAAATAATTCAACTTTTTGTAGAATTCGAAGTTTTAGTTTTTTTTTTCGAAACTTTAAAAACTCTGAAGTCATTTTTTTATATTAATTCATTATGAAAAATTATAATTTTTTAAATCAAATGCCATTTTTACTCAACTTATGAGTTTTTCGGTAATTAAAAATTATACTATATTTTACTTTTTTCCAAAATGAAGTTTCAATATTTATTCTAGAAAGTTGAAAGTATGTTGGTGAATTTTTAGAGATTTTTTTAATCATTCTGAATAAATATAAAAACGAACGGATTCTAATAACTCCCGTTCGTATGGATGAGGCATTAAATTGTAGCTAAATTGTAGTACGATAAGGGTTAATTTAGAAAGGAATTATTTTAAATAATATCGTTATGTAATAAAATTTAGGTACCTATATATTTATTTTTTCCAAAAATTTTATGCATATGTATACATATTCAACAAATTGCAGTTAAATTTTGATTTTAATTAACGGGACATATTGCAGTATAGAAAACAAGCAAAAAATAATTTCGGGAATGTAATTTTTTTTAATATTTAATCCTATGTGTATACTAGAAAAAATTTAATAATAGTTAATGCATTTTCTTTAGTGTGTTAATACAATATTTAGTAAATATTAAATAATGAAAAAATTATGAAACATACTAATAATACAATAATCAACGTTTAGTAATAATAATAATAATATAAAATATTATTTTAAAGTATAGTTAGCGTTTGTTATATAAATCGAACGTTTGAAATTAAAACTACTTCAGCAAAACTTTAGTAATTATCATTTAGACTTGATTATTATTATCAGACTTTTTTCAGTGTACTAGTGGCTAAGTCTCATAAATAACTAATTCATAACTTTTAATCCAAAGATACAGATTCTTTTCATTTAAACATCGATAATTACAATGTGGAATAATTTTCACTGCGTACCGACAGTCCAGCCTCGAAGTAGGTAAGTTGTTTCAGAGCGACAATTGAGACACTTGGCTCTTGATTGGCAATTGGGACACGGGAAAAATTGCGGTAGACAGAAGGACATTTTTCACGTGTCAGTTTTCGGGATTCCGAAGATTCCACACGCATTGAATGCGCGTCGTCCTTCCATGTGCCAATTTATCCCTCGAAGCTCTTTTTCTGTTTCTTTTTTCTCTTCTGCTCCATTTATTCTTCTCATCGGATATACACACCAAACTAGTCTGACCATGCGGCTGCATTTTATATCAACGGGGTGTTTCTGCTCGTTGCAACATCTGCACAATAGACTGCCTGTAAATAAAATTTTGGATTTCTTTGCGGTACAGTGGGTTCTTGAAAGTTTTTAAAAATGCAGCCAAGAAGATGAAAACTCGATTTGTTGCAATCGACGCATCCTGAAATATCTATCATATTCGTGCGTTTAACAATGATGTGACGTTACTCGAACGCCAGTTTATTCGAATGCGTATGGTATAGTATAATATCTACATGTAACAGATGTGCATAACTTTTAAGCGTAACACTTTTATCCAGTATCAGGTTAAAGGATCCTTTATTTAAAGTCCATTCTATATTTATCTTAGACGCAAGTCGATTGCAAGTTACGATAGTCAATTTGAAGCATTGATTTCAAAATGCAAACTTCTAATGTAGAATGGGCTTTTGACGAGTCGAACGTCTCAGTCCGTTTGTTCTGTACACACACATTCTGCGCACGCACATTTCAGAGTTTCATAATAATTTCAATACTAATGTGCGCGAATATGAATAATATAGTCATGAAAGAATTGAGTTTTTTGATAATACAAAACGATGAAAATGCAAAGAGATTGACAGAAGATTGAATAAAGCAATAAAATAAAATATGAGAATATAAATATGAGATGATTTTGTTGTTTATGTATTAGGAACTAAGATGTCATTTCGTAAATCTGATTATGATTAGATGAGTTTTAAATATAAAAATTTCTAACATGCGGGAGCTGATAGGAAACTGTGGGAGCACACAATTATGGCAAGAGAAGATATAGACGAAGGTATAGAATATAATGTAAGACCTTCTATGTGCTCTTCGTTGTAAAGAGGGCGAAATAAACGACGCAGGAGTGACGACGTATCCGTCGAACGAGATATTTTTATCGAATTTTATGCCGCGGTGGGCGCAAGCCCATTTTTCATAATTTCGGCGTTCCCGAAGGCGCGAAAGAGGGAGCGATGAAGGAATCGTAAGAAAGTAATAAGGGCGGTTCTTTAGGCCGCCGGTAGCATCACTGAGCACCGTCATCTTTGCAGCTTGGAGGACTGGAGTCACCCAGTCTTCCAACCAAAGTTATGTCTGATTATCTGAAGTTTTTAATTATTAATTAAAATTAAAGACTTTAGATGGAACTCCTACTAGAATTAGTAAAAAGAAATATTTTATAATATAAAATATATATATATATATATATATATATATATATATATATATTTTATAATATAAAATATATATATATATATATATATAAAGTCATTTTGTCTATTAAGATTCATAATGCTTTCTTAGAATTTTAATTTTAATATATAATTAAAGTAAAATTAGCAACGAAAGCAAAAAAATGAATCTTAATGTATACGGGTAATTTATATACATGAGAAAAACAGAGAGAGGGCGAGAGCGAGAGAGAGAGAGAGAGAAAGAGAGAGAGAGAGAGAGAGAGAGAGAGAGAAAGAGAGAGAGAGAGAGACGATGGACGAGGATGTCGATATAATTTCGTCGTTGTTGTTGAATGTCGATGGCAACGATGATACTGGACAACGATGATGACGACGACTTTGATATATTGATATAGTAAATACGCACACGTATGAAGAGATATATTATTAATCATATAAGATGTTTAACACTACAAAATATCTCAACATAATATCTCAATAAAACATCTTTTTTAAAAAAGGTAAAAAAAGGCGTCAAGTGTGCGTATATCTTCTATAAATTCATAAAAAACTGTATATAAGCAAAAAAAAATCATTACATAAATAATATAATTCAAGTGATAAAATTGTTAATTTTTCATTATAAATTATCCCTCCGTAATACGTACGTATGTATTAAAAAAGAATGAAATAAAATCTTTAAATTGCGCAAATTGCAAAAAGAATATATATTTTCTTGCAACATATAACATATACTAATGTACTTTGTAAATTGGAAAAAATATATATATATATATTTTATTGCAACATATAACATTTAATTAACGAGAAAAAGTGATACGTACCTTCATCTTTTTATTCATAAAATAACGAAACTTTTTGTGTAGAAAAACTTGGCACTGCTAGATCTCAAAATATAATTAGGTGATCATCAAATAATACCGAATAAGAAAAATAATGAAAAGATTTAAGGACAAAAATGAAGTGGTCTAATAATATACAGTGTGTTTGTATGTACGAGCAAATAATTAAAAATACCAAATGTGAAAAGTGAAGAGGTTTAAGAAAGAGAATGAAGTGAATTAATATACAGCGTGTTCATATGTGCGAGAAAATTTAGATGGATATGCGGCTTAGATTTAATATAGGATAAATATTTATGGTGTACGTTATATATTGTAAAAGCATATAAAGATAGATAATTTCATTAAAGATAGATGATTTCAGATTTGTAAGACATGTAAGGCGGTTTAAATTAAATTTAAAAGTAGATTTAAAATTAATTATAATTGTATAATTGTAAGTATAATTGTAATTTTAATTGTAATTGTGATTGTAATTTTAATTAATGTTAATTAATGTTAATTAAACAGTGAACACCGTTTATTTCTTTAATGTAATATTTACTATACTATTATATTCGGAGTACAAATTAGTTCGGTCCGTTTTTTGTGCATTTATTTCAAAACAAAATGAATGAACAGATCAATTAAAGTATTGTCCATCGCTGCTTACTACTTTTTCCCATCTCTCAGGCAATTTTCG
>Ga0157364_1008702_pt1 | contig 10525 bp, 9 predicted proteins | sample AttsexASBM2_FD_111476 | JGI IMG/M metagenome (GOLD analysis project Ga0157364, IMG submission 111476) | Fungus gardens microbial communities from leaf cutter ant in Ribeirão Preto, State of São Paulo, Brazil - Atta sexdens ASBM2 | ecosystem: Host-associated > Fungi > Mycelium > Unclassified ... | reverse complement strand
TATGATCAATGATATGTATTTATTTAATTCATTACAGCGATAATATAATGATGCAAATAAACTAGTTTCAGCTTTTTCTTTTTTAAATAAATGTACATATGAAGTAAACAAGACTGATGTATGGTAATAAAAAAAAATTTATTTTTATTGAAATGTGATTTATTTCGATAATCACATTTTAAATGATATACAACTCCTCTATTGCTTAATTATCAATTATCATACAATTTTTTAATAATTTATACATTTTTTACTATAATATCAGGTACCTTACTTCCTGTACCAAACTTGTGTGGATTGCATACGTTTAATCTTTTTCTGCAATTGAAGAATACCATACAATAGTGCTTCAGCTGTTGGGGGACAACCTACAATATTGAAAATTTATATTATATAAATATGTATTATACATACTCTTTTAAATAAGAAGAATACAACTATAACTACAAACTTACCAGGTACGTAAATGTCCACAGGTATTATTCTGTCGCAACCCCTAACCACTGAGTAGCTGTAATGATAATATCCACCTCCATTCGCACAACTTCCCATGGAGATAACCCATCGGGGTTCAGGCATCTGATCATAGATTTTTCTTAAGGCAGGTGCCATTTTATTTGTTAAAGTGCCAGCAACTATAATAACATCTGACTGTCGTGGCGAGGCGCGAAATACCACGCCAAATCTGTCCATATCATATCTAGGCGCAGCGATGTGCATCATCTCCACGGCGCAGCAGGCTAAACCAAAAGTCATTGGCCATAGCGATCCTTTACGTCCCCAATTTAATAAATCATCCGCTCTGGCCAAGGCATACTCTGCCATGTTACCGGGCTTTTGAAAAGGACTGTATGGCTCGACTTTCGGTTTCTCTGGCAGCTGAGTCTTTGCTTCCTGCACTGATGTCTCTGTAGCCATGTCTTTTGTCTGAACCTTCAATGTAGCAGCAGTAACAGGTCCTGATGCTGCTACATTATTACGCACCAGGCACACCAGTCCCTGAGGGACATTACCTATAAAAAAAAAAGAAATAAAGAGAAATAAAACGTAAAATAATTAATACAAATAATTAAATATAATTAAATTTTTATTAAATATTATCTTAAATGCATTGAAAAGGTTATGATCGGCATTTTAATCAGTCGAAACGTTTCGAAATAAACTATATAACTATGCAAATAAATAAATGCGCATCAAGTTTTGTGATGTATATAAGAGTGCAATCTTATGCAATAGTGCGAGATTAAAACGAAAAGTGAGCAAAAATTGAAGTTTGCTTCAAAACGATATCGATCATCCGCGGTCTAGATGTATGCGGAATTTTATTTGATGTGGGATTAAATGCATATTATGTTTAAAGTATGTCAGGATTGGAACGATCATTTAATGGCAATTAATATAATTTCTGGTAAAATAACTCACATGTAACAGAACGAAACATTTTCGATCTCACGAACTTGCTACTACATTGCAGGTTATATAGGCGCATGCGCCAGTTCCTACTAAAAACCCTCAATTTAAATGGCTGCGTTCAGCAGATAAATGCCCGTATTCATAATCAGACCTTGTACTTAAGGCTTCCTTAAATTTATCTTTAGATGCTCAACAACCAATGAAATAAAAAAGCACAGTATTTAAAGGTAAATTTAAGGAAGCCTTAAATATAATATAAGGCCTGACTATGAATACGAGTAAAAGTAGCTTTGTTATAAAATTCTTTAATATGATTGATTTTGTTCTTAGTTCCTCACTGGATCTAAATAAATGTATAAACCAATTGTATTAAAGAATTTTACAACAGTTGCAAAGGCTGTGTTTAGATACCCATCATCTGGGTATCTAGATATTGTTTTATCCATAGTTCTATCATCACAGTTCATTTGTTTTCTGTGGCTGAGTACATTTTTGGAACTTAAAGTGAGAAAGGTATATATTTGATATTGTCGAAAGTAAGAAAGGGAGTTTTAATGCAGTCTACAAAAATAAAGACAAACCACCTATTTAACATTCGTGAATAACAAGAATAAAATATCTGGATGCATCCAGACGGATTGAAAATGGAAATTACAGGCCAGTTCATTAATTTCAACAGAATTAAAAATTCTTGTATAATTTTTTATTTCTTTCTTTTGATAAGATTGCTTAAATAATTTTCTAGCAATTACCATTATATAATTATCAGATAAAGTTCTTACATGCAGCACAAATGTTGCACAAAAGTTGCAGCAACACTGCTGCAACATCGCATGTTGCACAAAAGTTGCAGCAACACTGCTGCAACATCGCATGTTGCAGCAATGTTGCAGAGATTTTGCAGCAATATTGTTGCAAATTCTATGCTGTATGGAAAGTATATATTGTGTGCTGTTAGTATATACATTTATCTTTGGAACAAAGAGAAGAAGAATGCGATTAGTATTTTGTAGAATATTTTATTGGCTCAATTCTCTTGTTTTATACAAAACATCTAACAAACACAGATGCTTCCGGCTGAATTTATTCCGACCTGCCTTTACGAAAAGCGGCTAATCTATCAATTTTGCATCTAATGCACTTGTGTCTCGCAAATTTCCGAAGGGTACGCTACGTACAACGCGATTATCGGTTTGCTCAACAGTGCTCAATGTGGATGCATCTAATAGTTAATAAATACTAAGCTAACAATTGGTAAATGTAATAAAATGTCATGTATCTATATTTATTTTGTATGTGTGTATGTATACATGTATTCGTGTGTAATACTCAACAACTCTGCGCTAAAGTTCAGCCGCGGACGGGGACATGAGGCTAGGCCATGGAAACCGATTTTACAATCTCTGCGTAACATTTTTCGCTATATACAAAAACGACCACTAGATCCTTTAATTCGTGTCTGGACGAAGAGCTTCGCGTGTACCATGCACTCTGACTGGTTTTTGACTCATTATCTCATTGCCGGTGAGTTTCACGTGGCCGCGAACTCATCCTGCATTCATATTACATGTCCGATTTTAGGGGACGAAGACACGAAACTTCGAGAGGCGACAACGCGGATGGTCTCGACAATGTGATATGCCTTCGTAGAGATCTATTTAGCAAAAAGTTTGTTTAATCCATTAATGCCTAAAATTTTATAGATTAATTAACAATTTATTACCGCAACAACAACAAAGTTTCCTTCTTCAAAATTTTTCGTTGAGTTTCGCGCCGACTCAGCGGCTCGCTATTCAGCAAGAGTGTAATCGGATACATTATACATTCTTCTCTGAGAGAGATGTTTGTGACTATATTCCAGTTGATTTTCGGTATATTTCTTTATTCCGCGACGAATCGTCGGGTTCGACTGCATCATCAGGATTCCGTTACACGCGCGTTATGGAGCACAGCCGAGGATAATTCTGTTTCGGCGTAGAATACTGACGGCACGAACAGAACATTTGGAGCTCAACGATCTACGACGTCGAGCGACCTATAATAGGCTAGGAAAATGTGCAGAGCATCGAATCGAAAAAAAATTAAAATTATCGGAATGAATACGTTCGGTTTCGGAACTGCGCGTTAAAGCGTTTCGAAAATAAAATTTATAATAAGGATTTTACGCAATGCGATAGATTAATTTCAGCAATCCAATGTGAGGATAATCTATCTAATTAAAATCTCTGCAAAAATTGGAGTTTGAGAAATTATTAAAATTAGTAGAAATTAGTAGAAATTAGAAAATTAGTAATAAAGTTCTCCATCTCATAAAATTATCTAATTGATTTCTTTTTGGAAAAATTTTTGGTAAAATTTGTTTTTTGTTCAAAAATTAATACTCTGCAATCTCCCGTGAAATCGTTCCGCTACAAATTAGCGAAATTTTTATTTTTCCTTCTCTTCAAAAAAGATAGTCATATTTAAAGCTTCGTACTGTTAGCCACGATGTTGTGCAAAACTGCGCAAATTCGTGTTTAAGGATTTTCAGTCCTTATCATGGTCATTATTTGCATACACAAAAAAAAATCTGTAATAGTTATCAAATATTGAATGAAATTACTTAACATTTAACAGCTATTAGCAGATTCCCTTTTCCGTGTAGAATCTTGGAAAATGTACCGCACTCCGTTCCGGAACCGAACCGAACTGGAAATCGCGGTTCGATGCCCTGGCTCTAGAGAGCGGTATCGGGAGTAATGTCTACGGAATGTCGTCTATGGGATCCTTGTGTCTGCGATGTATTCGTAAATTGTGCGCCTTTTTCTCTCGTCCGGTAACGCGTACCTGCACGCGGCCCGTCAGGATCTTTTTTTTCTCTCCGTCGCGATTCAATACACGGAGAACGTGATCTCACCGTCGCGCGTCGCGTCGGTTGCGGAAATCCGCGTGTCGCGGTACGCGAACGGCTCTCTACGTAGCGTGGAAACAAAAGTGTGAGAAAGATGAGTCGTCAAGCGGCTAATGATTCGGCCGACGCATTTCCATGGCCGCGATGTCGTCCACGGAGATAAGCTTTTCTATGGGGATGCACGAGAGCTCGCCGCCGACGCACGATTGCGGCTGTTGCCACCTGGCCTCCCTTTCCGCTTCCTTGGCCTTAAGCTCGGCTTCCCGTGCGCGGCGTTCCTTCAGCTTTAGCGAGAAGATCGCCACCGAGCGCGCCCGTTTCATCAGGCTTTGCTTCACGCGCGTCTTCTTCGCCTCCCGTTCTTCCTTCGTCGGCTTTTCCTCTTCTTGACTCGAGATAGTCTTGCTGGAATCCGACAGCCCGCTCGAGTCTTTCTCCTTTTCAGCAAGATAAGACTGCCGCTCGCTCGCTCGATGATCGTGCGTTTCACGAGTTTCTCTGGTTTCGCGGGTTTCTCGGGTTTCCCGCTGATGATGCTGTTGTTGCTGTTGGTGGTATTGTTGCTTCTCCACTTTCTCGCGTTCCTTTTCCTTTTCGGGCGAAAAGCGGAACTTCTGGTTTCTATGAGCCGCTACCCAGGGCGGTGCCGATCTTTAAATAAGAAACTAATGTATTAGCACCGAAATATACTCCTTCAATTCTTTGGAGTGGGTGGAATCTTACACTAAAAAGTGAAAATTGAGCCAGTTTTGAAAAAGAACTCAATTTAATCTTTAAAAGTGAGATTTCACTTTTCAGAATGCGATTCACTTTAAAACTTTTTAAGAAATAAAAAAGGAATAACATTGAACGGATTGAAGGATATAAGAAAAATATTGTTATTGTTAGGCATAAAGAAAATATAAAGCTATCAATAAAATAGACGTGTAATCGGAGTATTAATCAGAGAAAAGTCATAGTATGTACCCAGCGCAGAAATTTGCAACAAAATTGCTATAACATTCTCAATGTTACTTCAATATTGCTGAAATGATCTGTGATGTATAGAATATATTTTATTCCTTGTACCTGAGAAGATCGCTGTCTGAGGAAGAAGCGAGTTCTTTGGAGACGATGCAATCGGTTGACCTGTGCAAAGTTAATTCCTCCTCCCGTCCACTCACTGCAGCGGCACTGCTAATTTCGGAATCACTCGATTTTCGTCCACCTGGTTCTAAACCTAACCGACGTACCCAATCGACGCCGCCATGTGGTCCGATGGTCAAATGATGGCTGTATTGATCGTTGGTACCGGACGCTTCCGGTTCGTTGCTTAACCATTCCCTCGAGCGTCTTCCTACTGAGAAACTTTTCATCAATGCGACCATTTATGCTTAATGAAATTTTTCGCACGGTTTACTAGAACTTTTGCGATAGGCATTGATACTATGATGTAAGAAAATTATGATTAATACGTCGTCTGCCTAGCAATTTTATATTTTACCTGTAGACTTTTATCTATAATAATTTCACATCTTTCCAATAACAATTGAAGTGAGTAGTTTAATTTTAAAAGTTTGTATCTTATACGTTACTTAGAATTTTATTATAGGCATAATAATAAAATATTATGTAATATAATTAAACATGAAAAATATTAATTGTTTGTTGGCATACTTTTTTATTTTACATTGTTATCTAACTATTTATCTGATAATAAACAAGGCTCTAAAAATCATAAAGTAAAAAGAATATAGAAATATTGAATTATTGAATTACACAATAACTTTTTACTTATGTCAAAATTTTACGGCATTAACTTTTATAAGAATTAAAAAAAAATTTAATCGATCTAATCGTAGCAGACAACGTGTTAATTATTACTTGTATACCATATGATTTAAGTGTTACATAAATTTTTCTTATATAAAATCGCAGTGTATGTGATGAACCAAACCTCGTTCGCCTCCGGGTATGGAACATCTCGGCGTGTTACGAATGTCCCGGGTGACGTTGGAATTATTCTCGGGTAAGAACGGACTGGTCTCGCTACTGCTTCCACCGCTGCCGGGGGTTCCGGCCGTAGGTGGTGTTTCCGCGATCCTCGGCACCGACGCGGCACTCGGTGTTGTCGGGCCACTTGGCGTGTGGGTGGTGGTCGAAGCCAGAGTCGGAGTGTTCGCCTGACTGGACGCATAAGCGGCGCGATCGGAAAGCATCTGCTCTTCGCTTTCTCCGTCTGCTGGACTCACCACGAATCTCCCTGAGTTCGAGCGAAATTAATAGAAGGTAGGAAGAAGGATGTAATGCGACAGGCAAAGCGATTAACACTTTCGTGCTGCTAGAGTGGAGATCATTCGCGAACAGGATACCGAATGGACACTCTCTAAAGCTTTTAAAATGAATCTCACTTTGAAGAGTGAAATATCATCTCTTTAAAGTGAGAGTCCACTCCAAGTAATTTAGAAAGCAGATAGTAAAAACCACTGGATTAGGAAAGATAAAATTGGGATATGAAGATTGATTTCAATTTTTACAAAGTCATATACAGAAAGTTTTGCTGAAATATTTAAAAATTTAGCAAGCTATAGATCTGAAAATAATACTGTTAGATCATTAAAATAATTATATAGAATAAATTGGTTATTAGAATATCAAAACTTTTTGTAGCATGTTCATCATTTCTTATCTAATTATTTTGATGGCCCAACACAATTATTTTCAGATTTGTATTTAACTAAATATTTTTAGATCTTTTCAACGAAATCTTTCTATGTATAAAATAACTTCGATGTGTTAGGTGATAGGTAGGTAGTGTACACTGATGAGCATCGGAGATAAAAAATGAATTAAGTACCTATCACTGTTGTTGGTTGTTGTTCCGGTGACGGAGTCGAAGATAGCCTTCGAACTGCCTCGCGTCTTAAGAATTCCACTTTAGCCATCTCGGTGGCGACCCAATGAGGTATATCGGGAATCGCGCAAATAATCACAAATCGAATAGCGAACATGATGTGTTCCAATGCCACGATTAGTAAAATGGTTTGCGTTGCTGACATCTCCGGAAACATTCGTTGCACCTGTCCACTCAATCCGATTAGAGCGCAGTTTACCAAAATAGCGACCAAGCCCATTGCCTCCATGGCGTTCTATCAAAGTTCCAAAATTAATTATTGATTGAACTATATTTGTCTACAATGTGTTTCCGAACTTCGTAGATGGATTTGGCATGCAAAGATATAAAGAAAAGTTCATTCTATTTAACTTTAATTCTATTTAACTTCAATTTATGATTATTCTGCATATATCTACATATATCATTTAATCCCTTATAACTTCTATCCCTTATAACAAGAATATATATTATGCATTAATAAATGACATTTTGTTTATGTCAAAAAAAGATCTTATTTTTTGGAAAAAAATCCAAATCGATATGCATCGAATTGTACAAACATATCAGTACACAAGAATATATTAATGAAAATATATGAATCATTCTATATCAATTCTAAATCTACAAATCTCTTTCTTTTTTAATTGTATACTTGATAATCTTTCTTAAGCATTTCATTAAAAAAATTGATGATAAATTATTTTTGTTTTGATAATCACAATAAGACTTTTTAATAGAGATCACTTACGATATTATGAGAGCTTCCATTAGAGAGCCTAAAATAAATACTTTGAGCACTTGTAAAGGCAACTTAAATACAACTTAAATATAAATATAAGATTAAATCAGATATGGTAAAATCAGATTAAATTAGATAAGGTAAAAAAGATATGTGATAAATATTTATTAAAATTCTTTTCTAACTATTTTGCTTATTTTCAAATTTACATTTGTGTATATTATGAACTTTCGAAAATCATTCTTTACTTACTTGCCATGTACCGATATTTGAGACCCTACGCCCGAAAGGTCGTTGAAGCACAAAACATAGTTTGAACGCGTCGCCGCGTAATTCGAGCAAATTCCCAAGTAAAGCGGCCATCGCAGCTAATGGAAATGCGGACGAGAAGAGACAGACGTATCCCAGTTGCGATAACATTTCCAAATGCTCTGAAAACGCCCCGTCGTACTGCAAATTGAAAATCATTATTTATTAAGCTTAGGCAACATATTTTTGTGATTATTATATATATTTTTTACAAGTTATTTGTATATAAATTACAAAACTTACTCAGAGATATTCTTATTAGATTAATTTTATAAATTACATTACATAAAATGTAGTATATTTCTTGGTGAGAACTTTTACTTCGCTATATATAGAAAAAGTAATTATTTTTTATTGCTTATTTATACGAAAATATAAAGAATATATTTATATATATTTTTATATATATTAATATCTACATATATAATGCTAAAAAGATAAGATTTATTAGTTTTGTTGTATATATTGTTTAAATATATATATTGTTTAAATATATTGTTTATGTATTGTCAATATTTGGCAGTAAAATAAATAATGCAAAAGTTCATTTAAAATATAACAACTTAAGAAAAATATTTGTTTAACATGATGCTAACAAAATACATCTATATGTATATATTTAGTTTTGTCTTTGAATAATGAAAATACTTTGACTTATCGTATTTTGGGTGTGAATTCACGTGCACACATTAAAGAAAATTAAACTTTGGTAAAATACAAGTTGAGAACACGAGGATGCATCTGCGTGATAAACCATAGAGCTCTGTTCCTTTCGGTCACTCTGCATCATTTAAAAAATATGTAGTATTGAAAGATGTATTAGCAAATATTTTATTTAAAAAGTTAATACGTGGAGCTGAAAGATCTTTTTATAACTTTTTTGTAATTCGGAACAAATATAAAACTATTATTATTTTTTATTAATGTATAAATATTTAGTAAGATTGGAGTTTATATAAAAAAGTAATATTTTGATCGATTAATAATCGCTAGAATGCATTTAAAAAATAATTCAAGTATTAAACTTATACTATACATTTTGCATTTTTAAGAAAAATCGAGATTGTTTGTGACAGAAAGGATTGATCTTTAAAGGATGAATGTGATATTACCTTCTTGGTCGATACCTGTGCGTCGTTGATGGAATGGGTGTGAAACGGGATAAAAATCATTAAAATTCTGCAAAAAGAAACGATCTACAAATGCAATGTGACATTGATATTGCTATTAATAGTTTGGCTAAGTCGTCATGCAATATAGAATGCGAAGAGTGCAGTCTGAAAAGAATGGATAGAAAGGTCTTAGGCGAGATAAATGAGTCGATTTACGATACGACGCGTTCGATTCACTCGCAGTTTTATATAACACCCTCGAAACTCAAGGAGACCTTGACGGGGCGGCTGAAACATCTATTAAGCATAATCTTGATAGAGAGTTGCTTGATAAATCTTCCTTATTTTTACACTATATACATTATATTTTCAATTGTGAGTGGTTCGAAGGTCGATATGCGTGTGCGGTGTAGTGTTCCCAGAAAAACGAAAAATCTATTGGCTAAATCTAGACCAAACCTTGAACGTAACGTCACTAAGTAGAGAATTAGTGGGATGCCCTACTCTGTAGAGGGAACTCTCCAATTCTGCCTGGCTGACGTTTCGCGGTTGCTTCATTTTGCCGCTGTCAGGTCGTTCGTCCTTCTCCTCGGTGTCCTTACCACCCTCTTCACCCTCCTGACCGGGAGGTGGCCGTGCCTCGCTAGGACTCAAAGCTCCGAACAGTTCGAAGCTCAGCCGTGCCAGCCGTAGTTGTTCGATGAGATATGGCACCGCGGATTCCTTCAGATTGCCGATCACTTGACGAGCTATGAGTAGAGCCGCCAATTGCTAAAACGGAAATTTATGTTCTTATATTGTTGTAATATATTACAGGAAAGTTAAATCCTCACCTCTTTGAGTCTCTCTTGATCTTGAAGATAGAAGGCGATGTAAAACAGCGATAGGAAGGAGTTCACAAACTGAAACTGAAATATAGGATAGTCGTTGCAGATTATCTGGAAATCGCAAGGGTGTTAACACATACATTATATGTACAAAATGCACATAAAAGAGCGGTTACGAAGGCTTGTGATGTATAAGATTATTTTAAGCGTAAGCAAAAAAGTGTTCTTTTGCAAAAAGAATGTTCATGCAGCGACAGAGACAGCCAGAGCAGGCACTTCTGCTTTAAAACAAAAAGCTTAAAGTCTACATTGTATTTTTCAAAATGTCCACCTCTAATGTACAATAACTTTTTTCAGATA
>Ga0157364_1008701_pt1 | contig 10526 bp, 2 predicted proteins | sample AttsexASBM2_FD_111476 | JGI IMG/M metagenome (GOLD analysis project Ga0157364, IMG submission 111476) | Fungus gardens microbial communities from leaf cutter ant in Ribeirão Preto, State of São Paulo, Brazil - Atta sexdens ASBM2 | ecosystem: Host-associated > Fungi > Mycelium > Unclassified ... | reverse complement strand
ATTTATACATTTTTGCATTGCTGGATTATAGGCGTGAAAATACGTCGAATATGTTTCGCATTATAACAAAATTCCAATTTCATGTCTATTCGTTAGCGTCAGAAATTGAAATTCCGATTGAATACACGCGGAATACGAATTTTCATGATCGATATCTATATATATATGTTATTATGACGAGCGTCAAGATTGCGGTAGAGATGAACACGGCTGCCCATATATATACGAAACTGAGTACAGCGGCGCGCCTATAAACAAGTTTCACGAGCTATAATGAGAAGAAGGCTGACGGCGATAGAATTCGCGTAGTAGCCATCCTGTCTCTTGATAATAACCACTGATGAGAGCTGGGCGTTGCTTCTAATTATGTACAAAGAATGTTGCGCTGGAACGAAGTTACAACTTCGCCGCAGATTATTAATTTTCCAACGATTAATATTCTCGTGCATACTCTCATATTTTACATGACTCATTATCGCTCTCTTCCCCACCCTTTCAAATGAAACGTGCCTGGCACCCTAAATTCTCGTGAACTGGTATTCGCAATTGCGAGAAGTACCTAGAAGCATGCGCGCGCGGGAACGAATATTATTTTGTTGAAGAGAATAATTAGAATAATCGGTTTCCGCTGCCGCTACAATTATTTCAAAGTGTTCAACACAATTTATTTCAATCACGAAATTTGTATCAATTTTGAATACTTTTATATCTTTTACTTTCTCTCTCTCTCTCTCTCTCTCTCTCTCTCTCTCAGTTAAGAACTTTGTCTTAACCTTGAGATAGAATGGCGTAATACATCTCCCAACTCCCAATGCATTATGTATTAGACAGTATTAAAATATTCTCTACTTTGAGTGCATTAGCCGCGTGGAGGTGCAGTATTCTGATTACGTGCATGAATCCCGGCATGAAAACCGCGAATCTAATTTCGTGAAGGGTTAAGACCGTGCAACGTAAAGAAGCTGCTCGCCGTCAGAGCTTAATTAAATTTGTTAAGAAGATCGTTAAGAAGGATGAAGACAGGATAAACGGCTGGGCAAAAAGTGCAACGGCAGATCTGGGTTCTCATGTGCTTCCTTGATGGAGGAGACTCGACCGATGACGCCTTCGGAGGTTTAAAAGCCTTTGTATCCAGGGCGATAATCCGATAATTTAGGATCTAATTGCGGCGATATATCGCGATATCGCTTGTTTTCCATGGCGATGTGAAATCTACATTTTCATGCAGTATTCGAAACTTGAAAAGCTTTTTCTTTTTCTCGTGTAAAATTATTAATTAGATTTATTTTCATATTCTTGTGTTTATCTTGTTTATGTGTCAGTTTTTGATTTCTTTCTCTTTACGATTATTGTATAAAATTTGAAAATATTCAATTATACAAAAGATAGAGAATCCTCGTTAGAATAAAATGTATTTAATAAACCGAAAGCGTCTTAATGAGTCTGAAATATTAAGAATTTGATAGTAGCAACTTAATATAATGGGCCATAATGCCTCGTAATTAGAGAAGAAGTCGTACTGTATCTTTTCTCTTCTTTCATTAAGAAAACCGTAATCCTAGTAATTATGAACATCGTTAATAGCAATGCGCGACATTTTTCTCGACCCAAATAAATATCTCCTCGGTGTTATACATGCAGTTAAAAAGTAACGAGGAAACGCGCCTATCTTAGCAAATAAATAGAAAACGAGCATTTCGTTTCACCAACGAGTGTACATCTCAAAATGCGAAGTGGTTAATATTGAATCTCTCCATCCAGTAATCCAGTGAATTGAATTTAATTATTCTAGCTTATCGCAATATTTCAGTGCATCGTGACATTTATCGGTGATTGACGGGGAAGGAAAATTCTCTGCGACACATCGCGGTGATAAACGGATCATTAATTGGACACTCTTACGTCTCAGGATACATTTCTTCTATTATTTTATATCATCGCTATTATTTTATATCATCGCAATCTAAATTCGCGATAAACTCGGATACTGGTATATCAATAATTCGACCGCAACTGTATCTGGATAATCCGACAATTCGGCCACATCGAATGCTTCAGCGGCTTCTGATATTGTTCACTTTCCAATCGTCGATGCATTCATAATGCGACTACCCTCTTCGGCGACTCTCTCTCTCTCTCTCTCTCTCTCTCTGTGTGTGTGTGTGTGTGTGTGTGTGTGTGTGTGTGTACAAAGGCGCGTTTACATTCTGCAAAGTGTCTCGTCTCGCGCGCTTATACATATTAATGGGTCCTGCATAGTCATCCGGCATTGCTCCGATTACTATCGTCAGCTCGAAACTCGCAAAAGCTCGCGCTTTTATTATCGAATCGATCATAAAACCGACGTGCACTGCTGCGCCAGTCGAAAGAGTTGGCGGCTTAAACGCGACGTTGTGCCGCCACTGCGACTTTAGTCTCGGACGATCGACTTTTCATTAAGAGGAGAACCTCAGCAGACTTTTCTCGAGCGATCTCTTACATAGGATCAATGAAGACTGCTCGAAGAATACCATGGCGACGTCGTAACGGAATGCTATAAGTCTCGAACGCTCGATCCGGGTCGCGATTAAAGTCTCTTTATCAGGACTCTGCTACTTCACCTCTGACTAAAGCGCGTCGTGTACTATCCGGTAACTCGATAATGCATTACATCGTGTTGAAACATAAGGCGTGCTTAAGCGAAGCTATAGAAAATATCTCGAGAAAGGCATTTATCTACACCATGTATACTTATCCTATATATATCCTATATATTTCCTCTTACGTTCTATATATTCTTGAAAAAAAGTTAATTTAAATATTGCAAATATTTTCAATCTTTTTCTTTTAAATATAAGTAATTTAATATTTAAAAATATAATACAGATTTAAGGGGACTTTGGAGTCAGCGCGGTAAGAAGTGCACAATCTACACTTATATAATCATCTAACATCTTTTCATCAACTGACATTTTTAATACACATTGTATTAATGATTATTATATTTTTACAATTAGTACAATCCTATTTTATATATATATATATATATATATATATATTCTTTATTCTAAATTATCATAATATTTAAATTTTTAATGAAATATTTGATACAATGATAAATTAATAAAAAGTTGAAGAAGACGGTACACGTACGTATAGCTACATAATTTTATCATAAATTAATTTCATGTTTTTTTGAATTTTGTACATTTCAATTCCATATCGAGTTCCATATAAACATCTTAGATGATATTCATCTGATTATAAGAAAATTTATTATCACAAGCTGCGATCCATGACTATTTGAGAATCTACGAGCGACAACGTAGCAGGCAGCGGTTGATTTAGGTGACTTCCGCAAATCTAAATATGCACAGGGAGTTTGGAATTTATACCCCAGAGGATATATTGTAAATCTACCACGCGTAACTAGGAATCCCCGGTGGCGCGATTACAAAGTAGCAGTAACCGTTGCCACACGATGTGTTTTAAGGGAATAACGATACACGTCTCTGCCTCACATATGCGATTCTTACGTATAATATAGTATACCTAAATAATAAAATAATGCAGTGGCATCATTAAATCGCGACCGTATATTTCTTTCATTACGAAGACTGGTAAATATCAGGACGCTAGCTGGAGCTATCGGAGAGATTCGACATTTATTTTCTGCACGAGACCGAAAGCCGTTTTCACTGTCTGTCTAGCTGTCTGCCTTCTTCATTCTCTTGGTGTGCAAACTCATTGTGCGAGTACCTCAAGTGCAGACGGAATACACGAAACCTCGAGCTGTCGGATTCCTGTCAGCTCACGCTGTCGGAGAATTTGCAGGGCATGACTGGCGCCGGGAAACCTCGTACGCTTTGATACACCTACTTTGGCAACTCAGACTTTTTTATATATTTACATCTTCGAAAACGTGAAGAATTGAATACCTTCCATTGAAACTTCAAATTCTCCCGAATTAATATTTTTTAACAAGATAAGAATAAATTCTCGTGTTGAATCTTTTGCGACAATATTAATATACAAAAAAGCATCGTTTTTTATTTCAAAAGTAAGATTATAACTTGTATTTTAAAATGTTTTTTTTTTACCACTGATAGATTTTTATCAGATTTAGGCCTATTTTTTCGCTCTCAGTGTGATATAATTATTTCACAAAAAGTGTGAAACTTTTTGATCACACCGTTAAGATCGCAAAGAAGATAAGCTACCTCACAACGTTATGACGGAGAACGCTTCTAGCGGCTTTTGTACGCAGCCGGTTACTTCGTTCATTAAACCTCCTAAAAGTATATGCGCATCTCTCCCTCTCTCGCTATTCACCGGTGAAAACTCTTTACGCGTTTTCATAATAATATTTTTTTTTACGTGCTACACGGTATTCGTTGGCTAACGCGGAAGGGCATAAAGCGCACCGAGTCTACGGCCGGAAACCGAAGCTTTATTTTGAGGAGGAACAAGCGGTCTCGAAAAAAAGACTGAGAAAAAATAAAACTAGAATGCATTTGTACCCCGCGTACGTATAAAACCCATTTGCGGTAGCGTTCACAATAACTCCGGTAAAAATGAGACTGACTTTTACGAGTGGCACTTCTACTGCTTTTTGTCGCAGGTTCACATTAATCTAGGCGCGGGTGAGAATGAGATGGCGAGTGCCCGAGGGTTGACACTGAACGACCTCAGTTGGCACGAGGTCAATTTGACAAGACGCGAGGCCAACATCAGCCTGCAGATCGATGTGATACACACGACGAGATCTCAACTACCGGGTCGCTTTTTCGAGTTGAACATACACTACGGCGTTTTCATCGGCGGACAGGGCGACTTCAACGAGCTATTTCTAGGTAAGAGGGTAAGGCAAGCAAGGAAAAGGGAGGCAAGCCTCGAGTTTATCCGGATAAATTGTCTCGCCACGTGACTGAACTAGATTCGATACAGTACGCCGACAAACACTATATCCATCGACGTTGTATTCGCGCCGCGGTCACGACTACCTCTTTTTTCTTTCGCTTCGTTTCGTTAAATGGTCGGCAATCCAGCCTAACTGTAGCGAAGACGATGGAGAGATTAAGTAATCAAGCCTAAGAGCCTCGCTTAATAAATAATTAACGTGTTCGCACTCGATTATATCGTTTTTTGATATCGTTAGAGACTTTGATGACACGATTTTTAGCATATTGCACTATATCGTATGTCCGTGAGAAATATTGATAAAAAAAAAATACAATGTAAATAAATTTATAACGAAAATATTATAGAATTTTTCTGGATGTTATTGTTAACTGTTGTATATAAACTATTGTATTGAAATTGAGATGAGACGATACAAAAAAACATAATTTTAAACAATTTTTCAATTTTATTTTCGTTTATTAAATTTTTTTTTAAATTGAATAAAAATGAATTTTAACACTGACATTTTAATATTTTATTTTTACTATATACCAGAAAATAATAAAAACCCAATAAAATTACAATTACGACAGTGATAAATTACAGTAAAATTTTAATTTTGCAAACAGTCCGTATGAGAGAATATAAAATTACTAAATTAACAATTATTTGTTTGACTAAAGTAATCTGCAGTGTGAAATGAATTTTATAAATTATTAAAAGCATTAAAAATGTTACGATAGTTACATATTTTTCTTTTGATGAAATGAGACTCAACCAAATTGCTAATATAAGAATAATAAAATTAATAGGTTTACATTAACCTATTAACAAACAAGTTAAATAATAAATAAGTTAAAAATAATTAACCAATAAGTTTTTAAAGAATAATCATGATTATAATTAAGTTAAATGACTTAAATACGTATATATACTTAAATATAAACGTATATATACGTATATGTACTTAAATACTTACGTTATATACTTAAATAAGTATAAGCATATTCAAAAGCCTATAACAGTCAAAGCTAAATCTTCTCAATGCCTAAATAATCCACAGTGAATTATTTAGGCATTGAGAAGATTTAGCTTTGATCGTTATAGGCTTTTGAATATGCTTATACTTAGTATTTTAATTTCATGTCGGTTTTAATAAAAATCTTATTAAGTTAAATGACTTATGCGCGGATATACTTTTACTCCGATAATTCAAAGCAGCATTAATTAAATATTAAATATTTTATACAGTGTCCTATAATCATTAATATGTAATATTTCAATAACGAGAATGTTCTGGGGATTAATTAGAATCAATAATTCCAATACGCAAATATTGAAATTACAATATTTTTCGAATTATAAATGATCAAAATTGATTAATATAATCGTAACAATTTACCGGTTTAAGCCCTATATACATCAGTCTATCTTCTATTGTTAATTTTTATATATTGAATTATATTGGATTTTATATTACTACACTGATTTTATTACATTTTGATTTCTTATATATCTCATTATTTGAAATATATATATATATAATATATATATATATATATATATATATATATATATATATATATATATAAAGTCAAATTTTCAATAAATATAAAAGAGAGATGAAAGATATTTGGATAAAATTATTATATATTATTATATCTTTTTATTACTTTAAAGGGTAGAGAGTTTGTTTTTATAATCTTAGAGCTTTTTCTGAGTAAAATTGTTATAATTTATTTTTTTTTCATTATATTTCTTGCTTCAAAATATGATAATTGTTTCAACGCCGCTATAGTGATTTTTTCCTATAAAGATTAAATAAATTATAATAATTGAAATATATATGTAATTGTGAAAAGCATTTCCTATTTTTCTTTTATTCATACTTGTGCATAGTGAAAAAATTTATTATTTTTTTCGTAGCAGCGCATATAATATTTAGTCCTGAAAAAAGATATATGTATTAGGTACGAGAAAAAGTTCGTGGTATTTTTCCCGTTAGATGGCATTAAAAAAACGCCACGAATTTTTTCTCACACCTAATATATACTCGTACAAAAGAGGCAGAATGCAAATCCTAATAAAAATATATCTAGGAATGAAAAAAAAAGAAATAAAATAAATAATAACAATTTTTCTTTGACAACTATCGTATTCTGTAAAGATTAATTTATTTTTATTTTATATAAATACACATACAATATATGTATTGGGTTGTCCGGAAAGTTCGCCGATTTTGAAGGAAAATTGAAACGCAGAAGATATAAATTTTTAATTTCATTTATTAAATTTAAATCTTTTGCGGCACGAACTTTCCGGACAACCCAATATATTTCCATGATATATAAATAACTATTGTCTCCGGTCTTCATTGTCCATGAGACATGAACATCACGAAGTAAACGTTTATTCTAAAAACGTCAGCGTTTGACTTGCTATAATTTTACTTTTTATTACTTTCCTTTTTTTTCTTCTTATTCACTATTTAAATTATCTAAACAATAAATTCTGAAATTTCAACAATTACAATACATTTAATACTTTAATTTTTCAGAAATACTTATTGTTATTAATATATGATCCTCATGTTCTCTAGATTTCCTAAAAAGTTTTAACTAAATACAGAATGCTTGGTGCAAAATATTTTCCATCTTTTTTTATTTATATTTTCGAAATTGATTAGGTTATATATTTTCAATTAGATTTTAGATGTTTCTCGCAATTAGTTTTTTTTATTATGTAATAAGTCAAAATATCTATATAATAAATTGATATAAGCCCTTCGAGTTCTTTTTATATATATAAGTTTCATTCTATTATGCATATATATATCAATGATGATCATATTTCCAAAGTTAAAATAATTATTAAGACCAATCTGTTATAACCTATCCAATTTAAGATAATGGAAATATTACATTTACCTGTATATTTATGTGTTATATCTATTTATAGTATTCTTACCATCTCTGATACAATGTTTATAAATTTATTACTTCATATTAAAAATTGAAAAAATGATTCGCCACTCACCGATATGATACTCAGCAGCGGAATTTTACGTTACGGTGCAAACTACGTTAAACTGTAAAATATAAAATATCCAAATTATAACAGCGACCAAAATAATTAATATTTCAAAAAACAATTATCGCGCACATAAAATAATTATAAAATGACTCATTTTCAAAGTAACAAACAACAAATAATAAATGATTTACTCTATTTGCTATACCATCATCCGTGTCTCTCAGGCTTCTCTCCTCCTCCTCCTCCCTCTTCTCCTCCTCTTCCTTCTCCATCTCTTCCTCCTTCTCAATCCCCTTCTCCTGCTTCTCCTCTGAAATTCCTTTTTATTTTTTCACTCACGAAAATATGCATTGATTATTGATTTCGCGCGCATTAATCACTAGAAATCAATCGGGCGAAAATTTACACGGCACTCCCGATACGCAGATTGATAATCGGCATAATGTGTTCGCGGGAAATAATCGTGTTCAGCACCTCTTGTCGCGATCACATTTCGAGAGATAATACGACACACAGTGCAATTTATACGCTGCCCGCTCGATTCGAATCTCGAAAGTGTAGCAATCGTTTTATATCCAATAATTAAACATCATAATAAAAAACAAGTTACAAACATCCCATACCTCTGCCAATTAATTACCTCTAGGGAATATTTAACGCTAAATATATTAATTCTCAACTTTTAAATAATTAATAATTGTCAATAAACATTTATAATATATGGCTCTTCATTGCATTTAAATATAACTCAGATCTTTTATTGCTGTGATAAACAAATAGCTGCACGAAACTTCTGCTATATAGCAATAAACACTCGATTACTCGATATCTTATAAATCGTTAATCGTGGATGCAAACCATTTGCTAATTTAAATATTCATAAGATATAACTGTGATTCGAGAACAAATAATGCAACAGCATACGGAGGTGCTCGCAATCATTACTCAGTTAACTATCGTTGTGCAATGGCTGCGTTCAGCAGAAAAAGCAGCTTTGCAACTGTTATAAAATTCTTTAATAAGATTGGTTTATACATTTAAGTCAAATAAGGAACTAAGGTAAGACCAATCATATTAAAGAATTTTACAACAGTTGCAAAGCTGCTTTTTCTGCTGAGCGCAGCAAATTTAGGCGCGGCGGGCATCTTCACGTAAACATTGCGCCCTGTACCAATGTTGTTATGAAATTTGTTTATCACGTTATCAAGTAATTATTTCTTTCTCATATTTCAAATTAATTAATATTATGAAATGACATATATATACTATATACACGTTCGCGGTTCTTCATTATTTGAGTCATTTGATTCAGTGAATCACATACTCTCTGCGGTCGCGATATGGAAATGGCGAACAAATTACATTTAAATTGGTGAGAGTCGAAACACGAGACGTATTCCTATCTCATCATTTTATGAAGAATATAAAATTTTATGGAGGAACGATTATTTCATTCATTATTTGCAAATATCTCGATGATGATTTATTCTTCTCGCCCATCGCCTCAAGTCTTTTCCGAATTTTTTATTGCAAAAATTAATTAACGGTCTAATTCGATAGCCGTTTATTATAAGAAATGATTATATACTTTTAATGAATCTCGATCGCATTTCGAGGCGTTATGTGACGATACACAGAGCCACTTGCTTTGCTATCTGTTCCCTCGAGCGTTACCGCATGAATGATAACGTGACTTTACACATAACAACATGCTGTCTGCCATCAAAACAAATATGATGATTGTATCAGTCAATTTGTCGCTCTAAAACATTTCATGTAACGATAACATATGTGAATAGATTGTTCTATAATGTTTTGCAAGTTATAATTTTATTTTGTGGTGATAACCTATTATCGCACGTTATTTTCTATATATATAATTTTCTGAGTTTAAAGTATAAAATTTTGCTTTTCGAAAACGTATTCGTGGAAATTAATATATTATTATCACGTATTTCACATTTTCATGTTTCAAGAGATATAAAATTTCGTATTTTAATAAATAATTCACGAATTATGATTTTAATAAATTACAAAGATAAAACAAAGAAAATTAAATTAAATATTTTTTTTCCTTTGATATATTATTATTAAAAACATACCATTTTCATGGTACAAAAAATAATAATTAATTTTTCTAATTTTCCTGTCATAAAATAAAGATAAATCTTATTTGTAATACATACAGTATGAAATTTAATAATTTGTTTATTTGAAGCAATTTACAATTATTCAAATTTTCATTAAAAAGCATTAAATAATCATGTAGTAATTAAATTTATAATTAATAATCAATTTGTGTATCAGCTGATTGCCATATTTATTTATCAATGTACATTAGAAATTATATGAGAAAAAAAGAATAAAATCAGCTGAACATAATAAAAATTAGTTTTTATATTGTAAAAATCAATAATAGATATAAAATCGATGTATGTGCAAATGCAACTGTATGAATTAACATTTTTTAATATTAAGATTGTCAACTTTAATTAGTATCGAGAATATTGTTAAAACATAACATGATTGTTATTGTTTAATATAATTATAATATATTTTCTTTCTTTATATAATAATAATTCTTTATATAATAATTTAATAAGCTTAATAAT
>Ga0157364_1008700_pt1 | contig 10526 bp, 4 predicted proteins | sample AttsexASBM2_FD_111476 | JGI IMG/M metagenome (GOLD analysis project Ga0157364, IMG submission 111476) | Fungus gardens microbial communities from leaf cutter ant in Ribeirão Preto, State of São Paulo, Brazil - Atta sexdens ASBM2 | ecosystem: Host-associated > Fungi > Mycelium > Unclassified ... | reverse complement strand
TTTTCTTAATGCTGCTCCAGCTTCTTTTTGTACTTTCTTTATTCTCTCAACAAACTCCATCATCTTTTCTACTTTGCTCTTTCTTCTAATATCTGCTCTCATTCTCAATTTTCTTCCATAATTCACCATAAACAGAGATACTTTAGTCACTAAATGTGTTTTGTTGTTCATTGCAAATTCTGCCATCACTAACTATTTAAGCCAATCCTTTTGTCTATAATTGATGAAGAACCTTAAGTATTGTTCTAGTTCTTGATTCATTCATTCTGTCTGATCATCTAGATGGAATGATGTTGACAGCTTTGTCTCAATTCCCAACATTCTATTCAACTTCTTCATTAACTCTGCTACAAACTACAGTTCTTTATCTAACACTACACTCTCTGGTAGTCTATATAACTTCCACACATTATTTCTAAACAACTGTACTAATCTTTCTACTGATATCATTTCTATTGTTGTTACAAAATGTGTCATCTTGGACAACCTGTTATAGACTACTAGGATTACATTCTTTACAGCTACTAATAGTAACTTAGTTATGAAGTTCATCATCAGGTATGTCCACAGTTTCTCTGATATCTCACTCAACTTCAGCTTCTTCACTAATGCTTTAGTCCTATTCTTCATTCTCTGACATATATTACACTTATCCACATATTTTCCCACATCTATTGTCACTCTAGACTACTAGTAATTCTTCATCACTAATTCTGTTGTCTTCTACCTTCCTCCATATTCAGCTACTAGTTCATCATAGTGTAACTGGATTATCTCCACTCTTAGCTTCTCATCTTTTGGTACATATACCTTTTCTTTCTTCAATACCAAATCTCTCTCTATCTGCCATTCATTTCCTTGTAATACTTTTACTTCTACTTTTTTCATATTCTCTACTACTTTAACTACCTCTTCTATTACAATCACCTTCTTATGTTCTACAGGTGGTTGCTTTATAGACAATATGTGTTGGGGTTTGTTCCTATAGTCTTTTCAATAAACTAAGAATTGAATTGAATGCCATGTTTATCAGAATTATGAAAGTTAGACTTATTTTTATTTATTTATTTTCTTTCTTTCTTTTTTTATTTTTATTTTTGGATATAGAGTTAGAGTCAAGTGTGACATCACAAGGTCACAGGTCACATGTTATAATAAAAATGGTAGAAGGCTCTGGAAAGAATGATATTATATAGCATGTTATATACATGTTGGCCTCAAGATAGACATATAGTCATTTAAGGTAGGCTAAGTGTAGTGTGTCATGGACCATTAGTCTAGGGTATATATGATAGATAGTTCTGTACAGAGTTCTCTTGTATAAACCTTATATAAGATTCTTTCTTCTAACTAACTCTAAGGTCTTAAGTTTATAACAGCATTCTTATTTTCTGTAATTTTGTAAATTGTGGCTCCTTATATTATGTCAGCAAATTTTTATTAAACATATTGTGAATTGCCTATTCTTATCTACATTCTAATATATAGTTTGCATGCTATTAAAAATCCTGAAATCTTTTCTGCAGCTTCATTGAACATTTGTAGTTTGGCTACTTTTATATTTAACCTATTGTTGAGTCAGAGAACTATTGCTACTACCAATAGCACTTGAATCTATGCCCATATTGCCACAAGATATTCCTATTGCTATTAGATAATTTGTTGTAAGTTGTATTGTAATAAAGTGGTAGAGAATCAATAGATGTTGGTAATGATAATAGTGGTGATAGTTTTGGAGGAGAGGATATATATAATAGTAAAAGAAAAGAGTTAGTACTAGCTTCACTCTCAGAATTGTACTCTGAACTTGATGCTATCTTAGTAGATACTAACAGTATTCTTCTTGTCTAACTCACACTATCTACTAACTACTTGTTATAATTGACACCTCCTAGATATAGTGTGAACTAGGTCAAGGGCAATTACAATATGATTGGCTGTGTTGTAAGTATCTTAGTCAGGACCTCATGTAGTAGGTGTGGTGTTCTTATTTCATATTCATGTTCTATGGCTCGTGTACATCATGTATTGCAAATACATTCCTCATAGGCTTGTAGTATATATAGCATAGATATTATTATGTATCCTTACACTTTACCAATTAATCATACTCCTACATATTTCTCAAGTCTTTGCCTAAGTTGCAATCTGAGCTAAGTCTAAGGTCATAACACTACTTATACTACAACTACTGCCCTAATCAAATTATAAATGATTTTGTCTTAAGAAAGACATTCTATACTAGACAACATCTAAAGAGTTGCTTCTATTCTCTTATATGGACAGGTTACAAGTAGATTCTACAGCATAGAGCTTTTACTACAAAAATACTACTTAACATATCCACAAAAGTCTGCTAAGCACCAGTAGACTTTAATACAATATAAATAGCCAAGCTTCTTCTGCCTAGCTAACATATTCTTTATACCTAGAGTCTAGCAATTCTTTTTGACTAAAGAATAGTGTTGTCTTTCAGTCAAGGATGATTAGAAAGTAAAGAGAAAAGGCCCTAAGCTAAATAGTTTCAAGATGGAAAATTAAGTTCTAATATTACAAACTCAAGACTTTTAAAGCAAGTCAAGAGCAAGAGAACTTAATAGAATTCTTGGTATAAAGTTGTCTACCTTATATATGCTAGACTACTGGTCCATGCTACACTACCATTAGCTTACTCTAAAGGCTATATATACTACATATTACTGATATGTAAGCTAACATTATTATTCCAGAACTTTCTACAATATTCTTTGTGATATGTGATCATGTGATATGTGACATATGACTAATGTGTGATACTGAGTTATATCATGTGACAGTTTGTGACAGTTGTTATGCTAACACTTAACTCTAAGTTTCAAAAATAAGAAATAGTAAAACTTAATTACTCTCAAAGATACTTTATTATATAGTCTTTTTACTACTTATTCTATTTTTATCCTTAGTATGTAACTAATATATATCAGTCAATTACCACAAATTAATCTATAACTAGACTCTAAGCTTAAAAAAAGCTATGTTAGAATCAAAGATAATAGATTTAGTTTCTATTTGTTTTCTTTTCTTTATTTTTTCTTTATTTTATTTTTCATTTCTATTTTCCTTATTTGAACTTAAAAGGTAGTACTATGATATTATATAAGATAGTCACAACTGTCACAGATTTGGTCATATATATTACAGCTCTAATCATAATATTATATAATATCAAGAAAAATATAGAAGGTTCTAGAATAGATGATATTATAACAGTATAGCTACAGTATGTTGGTCTTATGTACAAGATTCTTGTTAGGTAAGGCAGAATGTTTTCTAGATATGTAGTTTTCAATATTCATGGTTTTTTAATAATATTTTTTAGACTAGGTCATATTCAAATACTATTTAATAATCTATAGATGATTGTATATATGTGAGAAGGTTTTGTCCAGATTTATTCTTTTAGATCTGGTTATCTATTGGAGTCAGAAAATTTATACATATTTCTCTATATATAAGGCTAGTAGTTATTTTGTAATAGTTAATCTGATAATTAACTATAAAGTTAACATTGAACTTTGTTTATCCAATCTAACTCTAATTTTAATGGTAATACACTTACTACTATCATTACAAGTTGAAGTCAAAATCATTCAGAAGTTTGTATCTTCACATTACAAGTAAGTCTAAGTACTTTATCTAATCTTTATATATTTTCCTGTAAACTTTTCTACCTAAGTGTAAATTGCACTTAACAATTAGGTTGTAGAATTATAAAGAAAAAAAGTGAAAATAAAAGAAAACATAACTAAGTCTACTCTACTAAATTCTGATAAGATTAGAAAGTAGAAGAGATTGTATATAGTAGAAGAAAGTTACCAGAAAAGTTTATAACAAAGATGCTATATAAATAGAATAATAGAAATTTTAAAACAAAATATTTAAGAAAGTTAGAAAGAAATTACTAAAGATAGAAAACAGTTCTTAGAGGAAAAATCTTGAAGGAGAAGTAATATCAGTACTATCACTTTTTTCTTTCATACTACTATGTTGTATGGTAGTACCTAATAGAAAAATTGCAAATATATCTTTCTTATCACAGTTTAGCTATGTTTAACTTAATAGAGATCAATACTATCTCTAAAGATATTAACATGGACAAGCTAAGAAGCAGATTCTTGTTATCAAGTTCAAATATTTCAAGAGAAACATTAACTCATTCAGACATCTTGTTCATCCTGTATATCAACAGAATAGAGATACAAAATAATGATCTCTCTTAGTTCAATCAAACTAAATAAGAAAATTTTCAACTGTCCTATGCAACTTCTAAGGAGAGGACATCTAACAACTGAAATAAGGCTAACAGTACTAGTAATACATCTACCACATATGTGGTGTTATGACCTTAAGCTAGAGCTCAGGTTGCACTTAGGTAAAGGTTAAGAAAGAGTTAAGGGAAATGGATAGATAGTAAAGTGTAAGAATACAGGATAGTATCTATGCTATATATATGTAAACAGCATGTAGTCCATGAAGTCCATGAGTCAGAATATATAAGGAGGCAGTAAGAAAACAGCAAGATTAGAGCACTTACTACATGAGATGCTAACTGAGACTACTTCAGTGTAGTTGATCATGTTGTCATATCCTAAGCCCATTTTTATGCTGCATCTTCGAGGTATCAATTGTAACATGTAGAGAGTATAAATATTTATAATGTAAATATAGATTAGTCTTGTAGTTTAAATTCAACTTCTATTTCTTATTTGGAAGTTCAATTAGCAAAGCTCAATCTTTGGAATGGTCATTCTAATCCAATTTCTATTTTTGGAACTATGAAAACTGTATTGGATGATTTAAAAAATATCAAAGTCTCACTTTATTATATTGCTAATTTCATATAAACTAAAAACTGAAAAAATAATAGAAAGGAAGACATTTCTAGTCTTATAGGTTTTAAATAAGTGGCTTGGACTCTTATCTCATCCATCTATAAGGGTGAATAAAATGCTTTAAAGATGGATGACAATAGTATTTCTTTCCATACTAAAGTCTCTAATCAATTTATCAAGAAAATTATAATATCTAAATCTGGAAAAAAAATCTGATAAAGTTTTAATATCAAAGTCTGTCAAATTCTTGAATTTACCATTCCTTCTGCTCCTCCTAGACCTTCTAAAGAAACTCAACAAGTTGAAATTTCATAAAAACAATTATCAAAAACACAATAAACAATCTGACAGAAAAGAAGAGTAGTTTTATGCTCAAGCATTATCTAGGAATGTTAAGGAGATCTTAAAGATCAAAGACAACTAACCTAATCTTCTATCTAAGAAGATTAAAAACACTCATATTGCTATTAATGGCATAGTCAAACCTAAGCCATATATCAACTTGACTACCAAAGTGTTGTGGCAACCACTAGACACAAAGTCCAACGATTACACAATGAGTAAATCTCTTAAGGTGGATATCTAGTGGGGATTTCACAAGAGAACTCGACAAGGAGCCTCTTCTTAATTAGAGTCCTATTTATACAAAGAGTTCATGGTCTGTGCTACTAATAAATAACCCTGCCCTTATGTCCATGCTTTATCCTCATTCCTGCCTCATGTTCTCCTCAAGGCCACCATGTATACTCCAGGTGTCCTGACATCATCTTCCAGACCCTTCCATCAAGTTCTAGGCTTATCACATCATGTGACCTGTCATGTGACTTCCTTGTCACGTGCCCTCTTCATCATCCTAAAAGAAAAATAGATAAAAAGAAAAATAAAATGTGAGGTCCAAAGCGTTCCATAACACAAAGATCCTTTGTATAAACAAATCATTATTTCTATAGGCAGCAAAAACATCAGCAAGTTCATAGCTTCATCAGACAATTATGTTGCCAACTTAAATTATGCTCTCAAAGGCATCAAATCTGACACTTCTATCAATTTTATTTATAGTAATCACCATAGCCTTATCATTATGTTAAACAAAGTTATATCTCCTTCTGAACTTAGCATGGTAGAGAATTATATCAAGAATGCTCACTTCATATACTTAAATAACATTCAAACTACTTGACTTTCTCAATCCAAATCATACCTAAAAGTTTTAGGTATCCCCTATTTTATTGAAGGTACTAACATATTGATCAATTTGAGTGTGATAGAAACAATCATCAAGTCTACTTATATTTTCAACAATATTTATATCATCTCTAAATCTTGGGTAGTTAAAGTTTCCCTCAAATCAGATATAGCTATTTGCTGGATCAATATCTGGGATTCTCAAAGCAGCTCATCTGCTAAAATTTTCATTAATCAATCCTTCAATGTGAGAAGCTATATTGTCACTGTTCAAGATGCAAATATGAATCATAGTGTTTCCTAGTGCAAGAACTGCTAGAAGTGGAGACATACTACTTTTTCTTGTCAAACTCAAGGCTCTCAATGTGTTAAGTGCAATGAACCTTATAAGATCAAGCACTATTGCTACATTGTCTGGTGCTGTAAAGCAAATTTCAAGACCAACCTCCTTCATTTTGAAACAAAATAGAGCAAATCCTGTTCTCACTCCTTCAAGTGTTTAAATTGTAAAGGCAGCTATCAAGCTGACTCCAACTCTTGCCCATTTTGGAGGTATCACTTCAACAAGGAGTGGCACACAAAGAAATATCAAGAACTCTGAGACTCTAGGAATAAGTTGATTTGCTCAGCCATAAGTGGTGTCTAAGCATGATTTTAAAGAATCTCAAGATCTTTTCATAAAATGTTCATGAGAATAAGACTCTTATGGACAGCATTTTGGAAGATAAATAAAGATCTTGATATCATTTTCATTCAAAAATCCCTTTGGACATTTATTTGCACTATACTGAGTTTCTTTAACAAAAACATTAATAGTTTAGTTGGAGCACCCAATTATTCCAACTGGATCATCTTCTCTAGATCTTTGAACAATGACAATGAACACCCTCACATAATTTTGTATATTAACACTTGTCTTTCTTATATATATTTTACTTTAAGAAAGGATATTTTCAATCATAAGGACATTTGCTGCTTTTCTTTCTTTAATGATAATAACATCTTTTTCATGATTACTTATACTCTGATGATTGTCAATTAGCTTTAAAGTATCTCAAGAATACTGAAGTTAACATTCAAAATATGCTAATCATGGCTGGTAACATTAATATTGGAGATAGTAATTGAGAACTATTTTATCCTTTTCATTTAATTCATACTGATTCTTTACTTCTTTACTTGAGATTGCAGACTCTTTTGATCTGAATCTTTTTTGTTCTATCCAATAGGTTTCTATATATTATTCTGACAATGTCAATGATGCAAATTTGATCATCAATTTTTTCTTTCTTCAACCAAACTCTACCAAAATCAATAATCACTATATCCTCCCTAATTTGTGATATCTATTGGATCACACTTCTTTTGTTGTTAATATTTCTATCACTGAAGAATTCATTCAAGACAAAAGATGCATCATTATAAAAAACAGTGAAGAAGAGAAAGAATTCATCTTCAAACTTATAAAAGAATATTGGAATTAACCTAGTATAATCATTCACAAGTTGTTAATATCACCAGATACTCCAAGGATTGGTGGAATAAGGAATATCAAGTAAAACTTATGGCTTACAGATTATCCAAGAAAATCAAGGACTAAAAGGCTTTCAAATGATCTGTTAAGACAACTAAATATTTATTTTTTGATGATAAAATTCAAGAAATTGCATCCACAAATTAAAGACTTTGGAATCTCATAAACTGGGTCAAAAAACACAAACTACTAGCTATTGAAGTATTACAATATAGTAGGTAACCATATATTGAGATTGATAATCTCTAGCAAGCTTTATATTGAATATTTAACTTAGGCCAAAATTGACAAGTCAATATAAATATTTTGTCCAAAATTCCTTTGAAACCCTCTTTGTATTAGCTTCCTTTTTCAAACAAGGAGTTTATAAATGCCATCAATAAGTGCAGTAATTTATCTACCCCTGGTTCTAACAGAGTTTTATAGAAACATCTCAAAGTTGTTGGATGTTTAAAGAGCATTGTTAACATTGCTAACATATGTATTGGTCATTGCACTTCAAAACATCATCATTGATTATTATTCCTAAGCCTAACAAGATGTCTTATGATTCTCCAAAAAATTTTCACTTTATTGTTGTTAGAGTTCAAGATGGTGAACTCTAACTATTTTATTTTTTATTTTTTCTTTTCTCATTTGTTATCTCCTTTTCTTTTATTTTTATTTTTTGGAACTTAGAATTAGGGTTAATATGACATCAGTGTCACAATGTCACATGACATGGTCATGGTCACAGTCATGTGTCACATGGAAAAGCATGGAAGATTCTAAAAGGATAATGTTATATAATATATTTAACACATGTTGACCTTAAGGCAAACACATGGCTGTTTAGGGTAGGCTAGAAGTAATTAGCACAGACTATGGAGTTTTAGTATATAAGGTAGACAATCCTGTATAAAGTTCTTTATCGAGTTCTCTTGTATTAACCTAATACAAGATTCTATTCATTGACCCACTCTAAGGTCTTTGAGTTGTAACAATCATCCTTTTAAATACCTTGAGAAAACTGATAGAAAAATTCATTGGTGAAAGACTCCAATTTTAATTAATATACAAGAATTTCATTTATCTAAACCAACTTGGTAGTCTTAAACAATAATTAACCACAGATATAAATGTCTTTCTCACCTACCTTATTTGTTCAGACTAGATTAAAAATCTACTCACTAGTATTCTAGCTTTTAATATAGCCTAGTTCTTCCTGTTTTTAAACCACCAACTTCTACCTCATATCATGAGCAAAGCTGGTTTTAACCCAAAAATTTCTTTGTTCTTTTCTGACTATTTAATTGGTAGAAAAATGCAATACTTATAGAACAATTTTACTTCAATATCAATGTAAGTATTGGACAAGGTTCTTCTCTATCTCTGATTTTATCTACCCTCTATCTTTTGCCTATTTTTAAAAAAATAGCAAAAAATTTAGAAATTCCTATTTCATTTCTTTTATTTGTTAGCAATGGTCTTTTTATATCTCAAGAAAAATCATTTGAAAAAGAAAATTCTTGTCTTTTTTGTAGTTACAATGTAATTTTGTCTTTGCTTGATCAGTTTAGACTTGTTATTAAACATGGAAAATCTGAGGTCTTTTATTTTTCCAAATTACACAGACTTTTCAACTGTCCTTTTCTAGATCTCAGTCATTTCAGAGGTCCTATACTCTAACCCAATGATATCTGGCAATATCTAGGTTTTATATTTGACAGAAAGCTTTCATTTCAACAACATGTCAAATTTTACACCAACAAAGCTTTGTTACAACTTAGGACTTAGAGTTAAAGTCAAAAGTAAAACCTTGGATTATTTTATCACAAGAGAACTCAATAGAGTTCCTATATAAAGTTGTTTACTTTATATACTCTACTAAATGGTCCATACTACTATTGCATCTAGCCTACCCTAAAGACCATGTGTAAACTATAAGATCAATATGCATTAAGCACATTGTATGATATCATTATTTTAGAATATTCTACCATGTTTCATTGTGACCATGTGACCATGGCTGTGACTATTTCATGTGACTGACATGTAATTGTGATGTTATGTTAAACTCTAACTCTAGATTTTTTAACATAGAAGATAAAGAAAAAATAAAATAAAAGTAAAAAGGAAATTGAAATAAATAAAGTCTATCATATTCAATTCTGACAAGCTTTGTCAATAGTCAAATACATAAAAATACTAGGAAACTCTACTCAAAAACTACTCTCTTATCAAAAATGTCTCCTTTATAGAACATCTGTTCTCTCTATTGCTCTATATAGCTTTTCTTTATAGCCCTTCAACAAAGCACCTCTTTCTTATTCTTTTAGAAAACTTAATAAAATGCAACAAAGAAAGGCTTTGTAGATCACAGGTGTTTTTCAAACTTCTCCTACTTTGAAAATTAAAGCTATTGCTAGCTTGATTTCCATTTATCTACATTTTCAGAAACTCAGTAGACAATATCAACTCAGAATGTTTACTCTTCCAAGCAATTATGCTATTAAATTCCTTCTGGAAAACAAATCACTACTAATTTCTTCCATTATTGTCTTTTCTTGGAGAATATGACTTTCAAGCAACATCTTAAAAATCAAAATTTCTGTTGTAGATGCCAACAATCATCTCAATGATATCTTTCCAGTATCTGATTTGCTCAATAGCAAATTTTCTCTAGGTTCTCATTTAGTTGATAACTTTTCTAGTTATTTTTCCTTTTATAGGGTAGATTGCAAAAATAAAGAAAGCAAGGCCACTTATGTTATGGGACGCTTGGGACATGAACAATTTTTATTTTCTTTTTTCTTTATTTTCTGACTTTATAAGAATTTTGTTTTCTTTTTCTTTTTATTTTGGACGATGAAGAAGGCACGTGACAAGGAAGTCACATGACAGGTCACATGATGTGATGTCATAGGCCTAGAACATAGTAGAAGGGTCTGGAAGAT
>Ga0157364_1008699_pt1 | contig 10526 bp, 4 predicted proteins | sample AttsexASBM2_FD_111476 | JGI IMG/M metagenome (GOLD analysis project Ga0157364, IMG submission 111476) | Fungus gardens microbial communities from leaf cutter ant in Ribeirão Preto, State of São Paulo, Brazil - Atta sexdens ASBM2 | ecosystem: Host-associated > Fungi > Mycelium > Unclassified ... | reverse complement strand
GTTCTGGAAGGAATGTATTTTACTTTATCTTCTTTTTCGCATCTGCGATTTAATCTTTGCATATTCAAGATTTTTGTCCTCGGCAATTGGATTCCAAGTGGTTTCTTAGCGTGTCTATATGAATTTGTTGCGGATCCTGAATGATGCTTGTCCTTAATACCTTAAAAGCAGGGATAAATGCGTGGAAGTTATGTTTAATAAAGACTGAGTCTTTTCTACGAGCCTGTTAGCCGCCGCGGCCGAATTAACCTCAATGAGAATCTTGCCTCTGTCGATCTTATTGATTTCTTGAACATCAGGAATGTCGGATTTTGCAATAATGTTACTGATGAGGGTAGCATGTAATGTATTTTCTCTATTGTTTGAATATATGTACACTGCGTACGAGCCAAGATCACGCAGACCGTATCATAACATGATGTTAATATTTGCACTATTAGCTGAGAGGCACTTGCTGTGTTGTTGCCGGAGTTCTGTCCAATGATCTGATTCAAGAAGGCGCCCCCGTGGGCGCGCTCGCGCATTTCTTGGCGGGAATCATCCGCTCGTTGATTTTCCTCATCCCCCTCACATTGTCGAGAACGCTTCCTGGACGCGTTCTCATAATCCATATCCATATTCTTTCTGCGTGACCATTGGGAATGATTCAAGGATTTCTTGATTTTCCAGAATTATGCTTTTATGCGCCACCATTGTTCATGTTCCCATCGGCAATATTATTTGTTGTAGCCGTGTCGTAGGATCCGAAGCATTAATTCCTGCCTCTTTAAAAAGGGATTGCGATCCTTCTTCAAATTAGGAAGAATTTCTGATTACTGGCAAGCTATTTTTCGAGGTAGAGGAATCATAAATAAAGATTGAAGAATCAAGAGAAAAAAAGGAAGAAGCACAGCGAGCACCGTCTCCCCCCCCCCCTCCAGAGGACGAGGCCATGGCGGCCGAGAAAAACTTTTCAATTGTTTACAAATGGATATAGTTAACTTTAATCGCAATTAATTTAAAAACTATTATAGCCTCGAGTTTGATATTAGGATTATTGTTTTATTTTTAAGTCAGAAATATGTTATTAAAATTTCGGTCATGAATTGTAAGACACTCTGTATATACATATACATGTACATATTATATGCATATTTATGCATATATATATATTCATATATGTATATTCCTACATAAAAAATTTTTTATCGGGAATTGTTTGACGTTAACATGACGTTTATTCTGCTTGGCCTGTAATTATTAATTATTCGTGTAAATGATAGACGTACGATTTAAAATATATCTTACAGTAGGAAACATTTTATCATTCGTTATAATATTTAATCATAACTAAATGCGTCTTACTGTTTTTAAATAAAAAAGTGGGACAGATCTTATAAGTATGTAAAGTGCCAATTTAAGTCATGCATTTATCGTATAGCGTGTCCGCTTACCATTGATTTACGGATCACATCTATTACAAACGCAATATCTTTTTTCGCTCGAAATTATAAATTTTGTGAATTGTTCAATATTATTACAGTAAGTATAATTTATACATTCGTTAAACACAATTTATTATTGTTATATAATTAAATCAATGCTTACAAATATAAATATAACTATAACTAATATAAATATAACTATTAGCTACAGTATCTGAAATAAGTAATCATATAATGCTATTCCTAATAAAAAAACTGAGTCGAAAAGTCCTCTACCATTTTGCGATATTCACAATAATTAACGAGATATTAAATTAATAATTCAGAAAATCTCCGTCATGCGTACTGTCAACACAATTAACTACATCATTAAATCAGACAATTTAATGGTGTATCTCGGTTTTACCGTACTATCCAAATGTATATCACTAAAAAACACAATACAATTTTTCAAGACTGTAATATTGAGAAGGACTTCAAAATGGGTCGAAACGTATATATATTGTAATACATAAATCATATTGTATTATTAATGTGATATATTAACAATGCTTAATAAGATCCTGAATAGATTCCAAAAGACTTTCTTATTATATATATGAGATATTAATTTCTAAATATTGAAAAAACAGATAAAATCAATGTAAGACAATTTTAAGATATCTTTCAGTGTTCTTTGAAATATTTTGAAGATATTTCTTAAAGAACTCTAAAGTTGTCTTACACGTCGAGTTTATGAAATACGTCATTCTTTATTATGAAACTTTAATTTATTATATTTAAACCAATGCCATTCTCCATTTAATTCTTGTGGGAAATTACTCAGCCCCTACAGTACGAAATATTGCAGCAATATTATTTTGAAAGATTGTAATATCTCTATATCTGCAAAAAATAAAATATTGCTATAATATTATGCAATATTTTAATAATTATTCTAATTCTATTAATTGCTAACATATTATTAGCATCATACTCCAAAATACATACGATAAAGTTATGATAAAAAAATATTCGGGAGCCTAGAAAGCACATCCAAGATGTTTCGATTCTCATCCGGAGTGCAATCCAGGTATCATTCCATTCTTGTTATTTACCAAAGCAAGAACATCCGGAGAATTAAACATCCAGGTAGGAATCCGAACACGCCTCAAAAAAGTTAAGGAGACTCACTAATTAGATTTGCGTATTCCTTAGGACCCCTAGACGTTTTCTTCTTACAAGAAGCTTATTCTTCTAATGGTGGAGCCGAATATTTTTTAGTGAATTATTTAGTGAATAGTAATATTGTAATAATATATTATAATATTTTCTACAAAATATTAAAATTACAATATTTTGCAATATTGTTGCAATATTTCCAGTAAAATATTATAATTACAATATTACGCATTATTGAAATATTGCTGTAATTCGTGCTGTAGGGGAGAGCACTCTCTACTACAATATATTTAAAGGATATTGAAATTGTAAGGTGTAACCTAAAATACATATTTACCGATTTAGCTAAGATTGCATTAATTGATCGTCTATAATATCTACAAATATTGAATAAATTTTTCTCTTTAGAAAGAGCATAGAAAATAATGTTTTCTTAAAATTGATTCTAGTGCGCGTTGCCAAAGTATCTGTATTTCCTTATTTCTCATGATCATTAGGTGTAATTTATACAATATAATAGATATATGAAACAATATTAAACAAATTAATATTAAAATTGCTTAATTAGGAACATAATATCGCTTATAGAAGAACATGGCGGAGTAATTTTCTCGTGTTTAATAATGACATAAAATTGAATAAAAGACGCAATATTATGAGAATCTTCATCTGTATTTAGTGAAATGATTTTTAGAAGATAATCGAAGGGTTTCAAGATGAAAGCCCTAGTATATGTTCTGCAATGAAATAAACTTTGAAAAAATCATACAATATATTTTGTGAAAATTAATTTAGAAACCTAATATTTTTGGAAGTTTATATGATATTGAAAAAATGTTAAATTAATATTAATATTCTCGAATATTAAATTGCAACGTCTGTAAGATATTAATTCAATAAACATTGAATATTTCGCTGCAATATTATTTACATTGTTTCATGATAACATATCAATGTTATAGAAACCTTCAAATCAATGTCAAAGTATATTTAAAATGATGTATTCAATATATTTGAAAACGTGTTACACTATTGAATATCATATAAATAACATCGTAATAAATTTTATATTATATATTATTTTATATATAATAATTTAATGTGATTAGTTATGCTATTGAATGTACTCAGTGCAAAAAACATTGTTTATTTTAGATGTCTTTCTTGAAAAAAGTTGTCCTTATAACAGGGGCTAGTTCAGGAATTGGAGCTGAAACAGCTATTCATCTGGCTCAGCTTGGTGCATCATTGTCGATAACAGGGCGTAATAAGCATAATTTAGACAAGGTAGCTGAACAATGTGGACAACCCAAGCCGTTTGTCATAATAGGAGATCTAACTAATGAGAATGATGTGAAAAATATTATCGACTTGACAATCAAGCATTATGGGAAATTAGATGTTTTAGTTAATAATGCTGGAATTTTTGAATTAGGTGGTATAGAGACTGCAAGTTTGGAACAGTATAACAAGTATGTAATGATAAGTTGATAATGTGTACGAATATAAACATGCATGGATATTGATGAATTGTGTTTTATTTTTAAAATATATTGATATAACGAAAACGTATTTTTGTTATAAATATTAGTATTTTCAACGTAAACGTTCGGTCAATATTCCAATTGACTGCGTTGGCAGTGCCACATTTAATCAAAACGAAAGGCAACATTGTAAATATTTCAAGCGTAGCTGGATTACTACCATTGAGGAATAACCTGATATATTGCATGAGTAAGGCGGCTTTGGATCACTTTACGCGTTGCGTTGCTTTAGAACTGGGATTACGACAGGTAAGGATAATGGCTGTTTTCTTTTTTCAACAATAACATTATAAATATTATTTTGCGTCATAAATTATTTTTTTTAAATATGATAGGTGCGTGTGAATGCCGTAAATCCTGGCGTTGTAAAAACACATATCTTTCGGAACTGTGGAATGAACCAAGAACAGCTTAAAATCTTTTTCGAGAAGTTAAAAGAATGGCATGCTTTAGGAAGAAATGGCGATGCTTTAGAAATCGCAAAAACCATTGCATTTTTAGCCAGTGACGATGCTAGTTTCATAACAGGAGTGACATTATCTGTGGATGGAGGTATGCGTATTATGTCACCTGCTATTCCGTCATTTGTATAAAGAAAAAGTATGTTATATTATTTTTTTATGGCTGGATTTCCTATGGAATACCAATATTTTCGAAATTGTGAAAAATCAGAAAATTTATTTTAAATATTTTATGAAAAAAGATAATTACTATATAACAGAAGAATCCGTAAGAAAATAAAATTTTAATGTATTGTTTATTATAACAGAAGATAATAAAAGAATCTTTTAAATTAAAAGACCATTTGAGGTTAGAATAACAGTCCATTTTACGAAAAATTGCTCCATGAGGAACGAGCCATCAAAAAATCGAAACGTAAAAAGTAATCATAGTAACAAAAAATTTAAATAATTTTCAATAAAATTGATTTTTGAAGTAAAAGTGTTAATTTTTTTCTATAACAATTTAAGTGATAAGAACATGATAATATTATAAGGATTCTTAAAACTATATTCTTATCTGTAATTTGCGCAGAGTACATACACCTTGTTGAAAATCCTTTAATAAAATCCTTATTATATCTAAAAGCTGAAAAGTCTAGTTATTGTACAGCAAGTCCACATCTAATAAAGTCACTAGAATTATAAAGTACCGCAAACTTACCTCCATTTTGATGTAAAACGCGGTCATTTTTAAACTTATGTATTTGTATAAATGTATTTTATTGGGAAAATAAAGCCGTAAAATATGTAAACCAACTTTTTAATTGTAAATAATTTATTTATGAACCAAAAAAAAATACTGTACAAATGCCTAATTTTTGTATTTTTTAGTCTAATACAGATTTATTTGTTGTTGAAGTGTTAGTGCAGAAAAGTTTATGCACAGGTTGTGTGCGCAGAGGCGCAGAAATAAGTGCGATAATACTCTCTGATGATACTCATTTTAGTTATTTCCAGTCGCTGTGTTTAGCGCACGCAGTCCTTTCCGCACGTTATTGGCATTGCTCTTGCCATTAACTCCGAAAAGCGAGTTTCTGATTGAAACGTACTTGCGAAGAGGGCGCCACGAAGGCATCGCTAAGCGGACACCGCGCCATTATAAGAGAATCTTTTCGAGATTTCGTCCACAAAAAACGTATAAGTCCCGCGATTTATATATATAAAAATAAAGTGTTCAAATTCTCTCTCGTCCTACCCAGTATTAAGATTATATGATCTTTCCCACGAAACCAAACTGTACACTGACGCGAGCTCCATACTTTAGATGCAATACTAATGTAATGACAAAACTCCAATGTCTTCGGATCAGTATCTTATTGCAGTGAACGAACTAACGAAGTAGAAAGTCGCTATCATTCGTTCGAGTTAGATATGTTAGTAAAAGCTGTCAAGAGATATCACATATACTTATACGGCACAAAATTTAAAGTAATCACAGATTGTAATGCCTTGGCATATGTTTTAAAGAAGGCTAGCATCAATCCGCGAGTCAACAGATGGATTTTGTGCATGCAAAATTATAATTTCGATTTGAAAATGCTATATGTAGATGCCTTAAGCAGAATTAGCGTAGCAGCGATAGATATCATATCTTTGACGAAGGAATTATATTATAAGCAGTTAGACCCTATTTGCGTAAAATTGCTCAAAAGCTAGAACATTCCGAAGATGATAAATTCAAATTAATCGACAGTTTGTTATATTGAATAGATCGATACCGCGCTTCGTTGTATCCGAGAGTATGATACAACAATTGTTACGAACATATCATAATGAATTAGATCACGGAAGCGAGAAAACTTATGAGGGCCTTAGTTAAACTATTGATTCGCTTCGATGTGTAAGAGAGTAAAACAGTACATTAGTAAACGTGTCATTGCGAATAACTCAACGAATGCCAAAGAAAGTGAGATACAAATTACGCTGACCCATAGTTAGTTGTTCCGTATTCTTCATGTGGATCACATGGGTCTTTTACCTGAAGTTTTGGATAATTCAAAACATATTTTAGTCTTGATCGATGCATGTACTTCGCTTGGCTATTCATTGTGAAGACTATTTCTACTCAAGAAGTAATAAAAAATTTGACTCCATTGTTTGACATGTTTGGAAATCCGAATGAAATAGTTTCAGACCGGTACTGCGTTTACTTCTAGTGAGTTTCTACAAGTGCGTAAAGTAAAACATAGACAAGTAGCGATAGCAGTCTGGGCTAATGGACTAACTGAATGTGTAAATCGATTTGTTAAATCCTCCTTTAGAAAAGTTATAACTGAAGACGACTAATGGCATAAATACTTATTTAGTATATATATAGAATGTCCAAGAACAAACTTTTGTCCTTAAAATGATGTATTCCTGATATAATTCTAAAAGACAATTTTTTCTTTGCCAAAATTCTATGCATAGCTTAGTTTTTGAATTATAAATGAAAATAGTGAGCAAATTACAGATCGCGTACGGAAGATAAGCAGGGGCGGTGCAACGCACCGTCTGACATGGGCTCAATTTCGATCAGCTGCTTGCTACGCGTGAAATGCGTGACACAATGATACGCGCATGTACACGTATCCCCCCTCTCTCTCTCTCCCATGTCTCTTATCTTGTAAAAGTCTTCACTGCAATCGAGAAAAAAGTAGAATGATATTGTCACCGTGAATTCCGAGATTCTCATAAATTCACACCAAATAATAATAAATTTTTGTTTTTTCTACATCAATTATTGCGGTCATATTTACACGAATTTTTCTAATCTTTCACATTAATTGTATCATTTATAACGTTTCATGCAAACTTGATCGATTTATAAACAAATTTATCAGTTCGTTATTATTAATCGCTATCGATTAATTATTTAGCGATTGAAAATTAAATCCAAGAAAGAAATTGCACAACAATTAATAATTAGAAATTTTAATCCTTTTATTAATTGTCGCGTATCCATACGTTCACGGATTTATCTACGCACTTAATTGATTTTTATAAACGAATCTATTGGCTTGCTATTATCACTGTCGATTAACCATTCGGCAACTGAGAATTATTATAAAGAAGGAAACATTGTATATAATCACAAAATCAAATTCCATCACAAATCAATAGTCGGCCACTGATTTATATTTGAACGACAAAATGAGAAATTTACTAACTTGAAATTTACTGCCTTGGAGATGCCTTATTCTTGCAAACATTAACTATATCCAGAATTTTTATTTTCCTGTATATTTTTGTTGTTGTGCAAAAACGTTATAAATAAAATTTTCGCCCACTCTTAAATATCGAAATAGCATTCCATTCCGAAAAAATTTTCTCTATCCGTCCCATGTTGCCTGAATGAAATTTTGGTAACAAAATATATCTCACTCTTATAATTTAATATATTTGAGTATTCAAAAATAATGTTATAGATAAGATAATTGCACAGTATACATACTGCTTTAATCGCAATAAAATAAATATATTACTGCTTTAGTCGCATTAAAATAATGAAATAGCGATTAATTCAGTAAATTAGCTTAAGACATTTCGTCTGTTTTCAGTGAACGGATTTCTTACTAGAAAATTGAGGTCAGTATTCCGTTCGTTCAGAAATTTCTCTTCCCGTCCCATGTAGTCGAAACAGAAAACGGACGGAATATCGCCTCAGCCTCAAGTTAATTTAATCGTTATTCCGTTATTTTAATGCGACTAAAGCAGTAATATGCATAATTTGTGCAATTATCTTATCTATAATATTACTTTGAATACTCAAAAATACTGAATTATAAGAGTGAAATATATTTTGTTACGAAAATTCCATTGCGTTCCGGCTATATGGGACAGGTAGAGAAAATTTTTACGGAACGGAATGGTATGTTCAGCTGAGTTGATTGAATCTAAAAATTGAAACGAATATTCAGAAATCTTTTTTCGAAATCTATAATGGAAAGAAGTAATATTATTATTAACGTTATTGCGAAAGGCAAGAAATGTGCCAAGTTGGCGTGCTATTTTGGTATTTAAGAGTGCGAAAATTTTATTTATAACGTTCTATTGCAATAGCAGAAATATACAAGAAAACGAAAATTCTGAATATCAATGTTTACACAAAGAATGAGACATCTCTAAGGCGCAAATGATAATTTAGTCGTTGGAATACAAATAACTGATCGTGAAAAGTTCTTCAATTATTTCAGAATGATATCAAAATTATTTGAAGAATTGCTGGCATTAAGTTACGTACACATAAAAATAGTACATATAAACGTACAGATAAAATAAAAATATATCATATTGAAAAATAATAAAAATAATAATAATAATTAATAATAAGAATTATTAATTTTCTTCGATGTTGTCAAATTTTTGCGCTTCATATAATGGTACCCTTATAGTGAAATAAGAGGGGATATTTAACTGTAATTAGTCAGTTTTTGCACTCTGACCCAATTCTAATCCTCGGTGGAAGAGAGACATAGAGATGACGTCACATTGAGGGAACTATATGCTGTCGCAGCGCACTGCGTAATATTGTAATAGCGGAATTTTTCAGTATTGGCAATGTATACTGGAATACGCCCTTTATAAATTTAGTGACTTTAACATTGCAACGCGTTGTCTCTCATCTCTTGCAAGATCAAACACCTACTACTAGACACAATTATTGCTTTGTTTACTATTTCGAGTTCTCGCTCAGCGTTTTCGTATCATTGCAGATCGATATAAATCTTTCTTTTGAAGTTTTTAATCTTTTCATAAACTCAATATTGTTTGTACACTGTTAATGCTGTAATGTTGTTTCGTCTATATGAGCTATAAAACTTTTGTATTAAGCAAATATTTACGTGACAGCCCTCTAATTTAAAAAAAATGTAAATTTTTTATTTTTTTTTTTCATATAAAGTCATATTTTATAAAGTAATATTTTAGTATAAAGTCTATTGCAACACTACCAAATTTTGCATCTACTTTAATCCTGTAAAAGAATTAATTTTTATTTTGTTCAGTAAATTCGGAAATTTATATCGATCTGCAAAATCTTGACAATTTGACCACTCAAGGATATTGATTGTGTAATTTAAATGAGATAGATTACTTCTCACAATATAAGTACATATATTATGGATACTGAGCGTCGCCATTTTTGATGTAGTGAGTCCCAGATCATATGACTCGCCATGGAAAGACTTATAAACTTGAGTTTTTATAAAGCTATAGAATAATTTAAAAAAGACAATTCGGTCGTATCATGAAAAGTTTAGCGAGTATATATTTTTAAATCAGAATTATATAATAATATAATGTTAACGAATTCTTTATAAAGATAATATTCACATTAATAATAATAATAATAATAATAATATTAAACATTAATAATAATAATAATAAGTAAATTAATAAGTAAATTAAAAATAATAATTGATTAAATACTATATGAAAATTGTCATTAAATAATTATGTATGAAAAAATAATATATTGCATGAAAATTGTATTACAAATCAAGCCTCAGGATTCTTTGTCTCTGAATGAAAGAAGGAATTAGGAATGGAGAGGGCAAGAACGCAATAGACTTCACTCTTGTACAATAGTTATCGCTCCGAGGCACGTGTCATAAGTCGGAAGCACTTTAATGGATCCCAAATGGGTCAACGTTGATACGCGACACTATTACCCAATCTGTGATAGTGCATTCATCGGTCTTCTTTTTCAAGAAATTTAATTCTTTTGACTAAGGATGACTTGAGGCTAGTACGATCCTTGGGAAGATGAAACAATCGAAAGGGCCGAAATAATAATCATTGTCCCCTTCTTTTTATAAAAGATTGTTGATTGGACTTTTGGTACTTTTATTTATAAATATTTATATATATATGTATATGTATATTTATATGTATATATTTATATGTATGTGTGT
>Ga0157364_1008698_pt1 | contig 10526 bp, 3 predicted proteins | sample AttsexASBM2_FD_111476 | JGI IMG/M metagenome (GOLD analysis project Ga0157364, IMG submission 111476) | Fungus gardens microbial communities from leaf cutter ant in Ribeirão Preto, State of São Paulo, Brazil - Atta sexdens ASBM2 | ecosystem: Host-associated > Fungi > Mycelium > Unclassified ... | reverse complement strand
TTTTTTTAGAATTATTTTGAGAGAATAAAAAAATATTGTTTAAGACAGAACTCATTTCATATGACTTTTTATGATTAAATATTCCTTCAGCTATTAACAAAATAACAATTGTGGATGTAATAAGTGAAAAATTAGTAGATTCTTTAAATATTTGAATTAATTTAATCTCCTTTCATAAAAAGAGAGAAAGAGGGGGGAAGGGGGGAGGGAGGGAGGGAGGGAGGGGAGAAAGAGAGAGAGAGAGAGAGAGAGAGAGAGAGCGCCATATACTTCTTAATAAAAAAAGTTCAAAGAATAACAAACAATAAAAATGACAGTAATGAAATAAAACTTATACCTAATTTTATTTGTCGTGGAAGATCCACTTTTTTCTGTGAGAGAGACAGTCTACGATGTTTAACTTCCTCAGGAAACCGCGTTCGATGTTGATAGAAACGATTAGCGGAATTAATGCAAATCTCAGAGGTAAACGTGTCATTTACATGTCTGATTACCTTCAAGCCTCCCACCGGTTACATCATCGTTGCCATATTTGCCCATCGGCGTTGATTGCCGGAGAGGATGTCGCGGTCGCATAATTACGTTCCTAATCACGTTAACGAGAATTTAAGGGACCGAGTCGTAAATCCAGGCATGCTGTGTGGATTATTTGCGACAACTGAATCCCTTGATATTCGTAATGTCAAGCAAAATTGGAAATTATTTGTAGAGCACATGAGAAAAAATAAGAAAAAGTAAAAAAAAGAAAATATTAATGGCCCTAATATAGAATATCATTTCAACATAAAGATAATTTATAATTCGATGATATATTTAATGATAATATATTTAATAAATAATAGTTAATAATTAACATAAAAATATAAGATAGTAAATATTTAGAGTATCGTAATAATCAATAATATAATTATAAAAATGTGCGATGATACAAAATATTTTACTTCTATAAATATTGTATGATGAATTTCGTTGTTTATGTGTATAAATAAACATGCACGATTAATATTGAAATAAGTGAAATTTAATCATCTCATTACGAATTTTCGAGAAATTATCTTAATTTGAGTAAACTCATTGAAAATTTTCGCACTGCATTGCAGTTGCGCCGACTTCATCCGCACTGATTATTGCTTTTTCATAAGCGACCTAGACATCGACAATTCGATTACCTAGTAATTTACCGTCGAGTAATTAAATTCTGTCGACGACGACGCCGATGACGGCGACAACCAGTGTCGCTTACTTAACGAAGGATGCTAAATGGCGGATGCTCGAATTTTGAACAAAGTGACATACGTTCAATGCGACTCTTCAAGTATTTTTTGTGAAAAAATGGATATGAATTAACATATTAAATCCATCCATTACACACAGGATGTCTAAGTCAAAAAACATTATTTTAGGGACAAACATCAAGTGAATTTAAAATCAATTTTTTTTAAATAAATAAAGAGAAGAATTATTATTCGCAATTTTTCATCTTTTAAAGTTGAATTTCTTGTTGCAAGTCTGAGAGACGTAATTCCTCTTGAAGCAAAGTGATATTGGCATTAAGTAAAAAACAAAGTTTTCTTTACGCAAGAATTTTATGCAACTCAAGTTTAGAAATGTATAAGAAAACTTTATTAACTGAATAAGAAAACTTTTTCATGAACTAACTTTGTGGTATAATTTTACTTTTTAACGTGCCAATATTACTAATGTTATTTTAACGCAACGGTTTGTATTTTTGATGTACTTTAATGCAATCTGTAATTGTCTAATATCAATCTTTGTTGAGTCACGTTATACATAAGGATAAAATGTATTGAAAATATGTATGGATTTTGCATTTATGAATGCTTTCATGATACTACTATAAAAATGTAAAAGGAAGCGTAATTCCGATTTTGCATCATACGGCGACAGTAATTTTACTGAAAAATTTAATTTCGCTGAAGTGCTTTGACAGTAACTTCGGATAGCAGGTGGCGCGCCGCGGAACAAGCATTTTTTGATTAATTTTATGAAGACAGGCGGATTCAAGTCTACGTCATTCGCAGGTTCAACCTTTCGGAGGGACTTTCGACGGTCGTTCCTGCCGAGTCTAATAAATATTTTCCGAGGGAATTTAGAACGCCAGCCCAACGCGCTTACTCTTCTTGAGCCGGAGCGAGATCGATCGTTGCGTAGCAGGTGCACTCGATAATCGGTTTCGTCGCACTTCACGATCCCAAAGAGTCCCGACGTTGGGGAACTTAAGCGCTCCAGTCAATTGCTCCGGATGCAATTTGTCGCTTTCGCTTGGCTCGGGTGAAGGGCTCGCTTATATACGAATCTTTGTTTACGAGTTTGCGAAGCGTCACGACCTTTCCTCATATGCCGTGGCGATGTTAAAACTTGGATTAGTTTGCTTTCATCTCCCGATGTCGACTGAATTAGTCGCCCGCGAGACGGCGACTCGCGGTGCCTCATCTCATGGCAAAGTTGAGCGCTAATGTCGCTCCTGCTTCGCCAACTCAATGTGACTTGTCATCAGTGCAGCTTCTCGGTGCGAATCTTAACACCGACGAGCGAACGTAGGAAACTCTAAATGAGATTTGCGATTAATTTCGTCTTACGCATCTATAGATTTCAGAGGAAGCGTCGTTAGAGTGTATAAAAGTTGCGCGAAACCAGCGAATGATTTGAGAAATCTGTGAAGTAAACCATATTCAAATTTAACTCATTAAGAAACTTTAAGTTTATATAATTTATGATCTTTAATCTTAAATCTGATGTATCGATATCGTTAAATGCGCTTAAATTCTTGCATTTATAAATTTTATATTAGTATTATATGCCAAAAAATAACTTTCTCTTAATTTTATACTATTTTTTTTATTGTTAGCAAAATATTTTAATTTGTGTAATTGACTTTATAACTACATGATGACGTTTATGAAAATTTTTAGAACATTATTAAAGGAAAAAAATACAGCAGATAAAATATAATAAACGCTAAGTTTGTGAAAAGATATTGTTATTAAAGACGTAAATTTACATAAAATATTGAAATCAGAATGGTGTAAAATTGATTTTCGTAAATTCGATTGGAATTTTATTTTAATTTCAAACTATGTGCGAAACTAAAATAAGATTTTAATGCACAAGCTCCAAAAAAATTTCCGTTTATATTACGATTTTTTATACATTTCATTATTATTTATTATTTACACTTATAGTTATAATCATAAGTTGCTTGTTTTCTGGTAGTCGACTTGGTCCCAAAGAGAATTCCTTGCGTTCCGTCCATCACAAATGGTCTTGATTCAATTGATTCTCGGGATGGACCACTGCACAACGCGCTGGTAGATTTGTCCTTAACAAAGGATTCTGATTCGATTGTGTTCTATGTTCGACATACCTATGTGCAATACATTTGTGCATTCAGTTCGGGTCTCACTGGTAGACGTAATATTGGAAGATCTTGGAGCATCTCAACTGTTAGTTTGGGAATAATTGATCTAAAACGACATTTAATTGACACATAATACGCTTTATAAATCCGTTAGATAAACGTCCTTCAAATTTTTAACATTTATCAGACTTGATACTGTAACTTGTAGTTAACTAACTCATTTTAGATCGATTATTTCCAAGTAACGGTTATAATACTTCAGAATCTTTCAATATTACGTCTATCAGCAAAATGCTGGAATGCACAAATAGATTACTCTTTGTTATTGAAACCAATTATTAATTCTGAAGTTTAATATTATTAAATTATAAATTTCAAAGAACATTTAAATTGTTAAGGTTAAGTGTCTAACAAACAGTACAATTTAGCTTGTATTTGACAGATATTATATATCATTAAAAGATTACATAAAATTAAAATTATGTTAAATAAGAATTAGTACATTGCACTATTAATCTGACGAGTGCTCTTGAGCGATAAATAATGGCATTCCATCGCGTCGTTAATAAACTAGCAAGAAGATAGCTTCAATTCATCCATGTAGGCATTCTTTTCGCTCAATAGAGATTTCATTAAATACCAATCGACTACATTTTCGATGACCTTAAATACGGGATATTCGTCACTATCGGATTCAGAGCAGGAATTTCATCTATGCCCTTCGAGTATTTCCATTATCGATCCTCTGCGAGCTTGCAATACCGAAGAAGGACGGCGAGAAAGTACAAAAAGATAACAGGGAAATTTTTTTTCGATAGTGGACGTATAAAAAATGTTGATATGCACTCATCTCATTTTCCATTAAAAAAAGAAATGGAGACAAGCTTATTCTCTATAAAAAGTAATTTAAGATTATAGCTCTCTAAAATAAATAAACTTTATGGAAAATGCAAGCTTGCTATATGCAATCCTATGGTAAAAATATATGACACGAGATAAAATGTGAAAAGAATGTATGTACCTATAATCTCTGCGGTCGATGAAGAATATCTTTCGAGAATTTGGAATAGGTTTTGAGACGGAGACAGGTTCGATCAACTCTTTTATTTCACGCGTGTTCATAGGAGAAAAATATTTTTCTGCTGAGATTTTTGTTGACTTTTTGCCGTTAACTTACGCGAATAAATCGCGGTTACCTTTGTGAAGATATTAAAATAATAGAAGAATTTTTCGAGAGCCCGCAGCGAGATTCAACAAGGATTACATGAGCGTGAGCCTCTTGAATTCTTTTGTGTAAGTACGAGTCGCGATTAAAAGCTTCCACATTGCTTGACGAGAAAGCTCTTTTATACCTTGTGTTCCACTGCTGAATTGTAACTCTCTTATTTCATGTATCATTATAAAGTCTTCATTATAAGTTAAAATATTTTCCATTGTGGTGCAATTGTTTTCTTTAACCATTAATATTCAACCTTATTAGAAATATTACGCATATTATATTATCATTACAAATATTTTATATAGTTTATTTCACATATATATAATACATATAGAATATATATTTTTGCTTTATAATTTCAATAATTTTATTAAATAATTTATTTGCTATAATAAATCAAACAAATAATTGCTATAATAATCTTTAAGTCCCTGTATACCTACTCATCAATATAATTTTTACTGTATATTTTGACATTACAGTTTGATTACATTTCCCATTATAACATTACTTTTTATGTCTTTGCAATTGATCTTAAAAATTGTTTTTTTTTTCTATAAACTTAAATTGGAATTTCAATATATTAATAAATGTATTTATGTGTTTCTATATTTATAGTAGAATTATATATACTTGTATGTCTTGTATTCATCAATAGAACCGCATACATTTTTAAAGAACCATTTACTTTGGTTTTCGTGCGTTGGTTCTTGCCGTAAATTCGGCTGGTTTTCGCGCATTTTCAGCATTTGGTAGGTATGCCAGAATCAGAAATAGGCGGACGAAGTGAGCAAGGGTTCATTTTCACGCAGACAAAGTGTTGTATGGTTTAATAACGGCGAGCAGTGCAAAAGAGTGCTACGCGTTCGTAGTAGACAAAGTACGAAAAAGTCTGCGCACAAAGCACGTAGACGGCTTTTATTAACCATATTTTAACGAGAAACCCCGATAAGTTCATAATATCCTGCCGCTTTGTAAATATAGATTTATTTAGAAATATAAATGCATTATGTTGAATTTTACTGAAAAAGTTATTATTTAAAATTGTCTGTACGTTTCTATATGCTTTACTATTACATCTTACAAATCTACATATTTAGATTTTCAAATAAGATTTAACGATGTGTACATATACGTACATAATTTTTATAGCATATCTGTTTTTGTGATAAAATAGAATTTTATTATGTTTAATTCGATAAATTATAATCTTCAGTTGCCATGTAAAAAATAAAAATGATTGTTGCATAGCTTTCAACAATTGAATTAAATTTTATACTCTAAAACAACATTAACTTTCATGTAACATGTTTCAATTTTGCAAAAGAAACAAAGGTTACGCACACATATCCTTTTACGATGAGCGGATCTGATGCAAATATTTTCCAGGCAGATGAGTCAGACTTTAACGCGATTATGATTCGGTAAACCGATACGTGACGCACTTTGTTGCACGAAGTACTCTCTTATCGATTTTCCGTTGACACCTTCCCTTTATGAATCTCTTATCTCCCCTTCATGATTTTCCGGTATTTTGAATCTCTCTCGTTGCTTAAAGATTGAGTTATTCTCACCAGTAAAATGCAAATCCTAGTGAAAGCGCACGAAGAAGAAGATGTGAAAAGCTTCTGCAGCTTGTAAAATAGCTTAGATAATATTATACGCATATGTATCATGACCATAGATTTTTATTTTTTACAAGATATTACTTTTTTTAAAAAAAAAATTAACCATGCTATTTCTAAATGTCTAATAATCTTCAAAATAAATTTTAAAGATTTCATTTTTATATAAATGGTGCTTTCGTAATATAATGTTCCATTGCATTTAAGAGTATTGTGCAGGTGGCTATTTTCACACGGTTATTGGAAATAAAATTTCTAACAATGGAACGTTATAAGCCGGCTACACGTAATTACTTCAAACGAGAGCTTATAATTAATACTGTTTCGCTCAAGTATTTTCCCCAGAAATTAACAGACACGAAAAAGAGTGAATGAGTAGTCGACAAATATTTTAAACATTCGCAAAAAAAGTGAATGCACAGTTAACAGATATTTCAAATATTCGCAAAACTTTATTTTTATATAAATATATATGTATACATGCATATCATACACGTGGATAATACGTTATTGCGATTATAATATGTTATTGTGCCGATTTTGTAGTCGTGATCACTGATTACGATTTACGTTCTCTTACCGATCGTAACAGTGTTTGTTTCTGTTATTTCGTTTAATCCGACTCAATGGTAACTATTCCTGTTTACGCTCCTACCACAGAGGCACTGATAAAAAAAAAAACTGTGTTTATCCTTTTAAAAATCCACATTTCTTTATCTTATTTTATTAATAATAAAATTATAATAAAAATGTAAAAATAAAATTATATCTAATAAGAATGTAATCAACTAGATTGATAAATTAATTAAATTATCTTAATAAAAATTTCTGTTTGAAATGTATTTAAAAATGTTTCGTTTTAAAAGATTATTATAACTTTTACTACCTATATGTATTTTAATAAAAAAAAAATTAATTACTACTTATTAATCTAATTTTTTGTTCTTTTTTATTTTTTGAAATAAAAGTTTCAATTTCAAAAATGTTAATTAATATTCCCGATTTTTATAGATAATTATTTTCCCAATGTATTAATTATAAATCATATATTTAATGCATAAAAACTCATATTACGAATAATCTTATTATATGGCTTTACATTTGTATATTTCATTAAATTTGTATAAACATTAAATTACCTTATTCACATTACTTTATTTAAGCAAAATTTAATCTATCTGCGAAAAGATCGTAAAAATACAGGCACTCTCTGACACATAATTTTTATAGCATATTTTAAAATAAACAAATTTACGTTTTAATAAAAATTATAAATTATAAATTGTTTTAAACTGCTGATATCAATATTAATGATCAAAAAATTCGTCGTTAATAAAAGCAAAATTGATTTGCAACTGTTTTTTCGTAATTCGTTTCATTTAACCTAAATATCCAAATATCAATGCTTTCCAGTCCAAATATCAATGCTTCCAATAAACGAATAAATTATTAACGTCGCGTGATTACAGAATATGTAAAAATTCGAATGTATAAAATGATTGATTCTGCCAATATTATGTCACAAAAAGTTCTGTTTTGTAATTCAATTATATAAATACAGAAGAAGATTAGGATTTGTCTTGAAAGATTTCTTTCAAATTCACTTAGTTTCCTCCTACTCATGCAAGCATCAGAAACTTTTGCCAGTCAAAAAGAATCTCCTACTAAGTGTTAAGAGGAACTGTCAATCATGATATGACTCAGCATGTATATTTGGAGCGTGTGAAAAAGATTATCTTTCTCAAGAGAGATGCCACGGATTTTCTTTCGATTCGAATTTTAGAAAGAGTGCTATGGGCAAGAGAAAAAGTTTGATGTTGAATCGATAAGAGAAAATTGCCAGCAAATCCGATGTTTCTGCAAAGATACGAAAGTAACGAGCGAAACAATCTGCGAGGCTTTGCAAAGATTGGACTGCTGCGAGGTAGGCGAGTTCGATTTACTAACCGTACTAGAAAATGAGGCTCTGTAAAATTTTCACAGCTAATTACAATTTGCTGCGATTTAAATATAATATATTTAAAAATTTCATCCCCCCATCAAATGCAAAAATAATTTATGAAAGTACTAATCTTTAATTAAATTAAATTAATTCATTGTACTGAATATTTTTTAATGAAAAGAAAAATGAATAATTTACATTAAAAGATATATGTGATCATGAAAAATATTCTATCAAAAATAAATTCTTTAAAAAAAAAAATTAATTAAAATTTGATAATCAATATTGTAATAATACTACACAAATAATTCTGGCCGAAATTCATAATCAGTTCTTATTTCAAGATCGTTTTAAGTAATCTTAAGATGCTAATATGCTCTCTGATTGGTTCGTGACATCTTAAGACTGTACTTAAGACGATCTTAAATAAGAATCGATTATGAATACCATCCTTATAAATTTTTGATAATAAGAATATTATCATAATTATACATAATTTATTAAAATTGGACGACTTCGGTTCCCTCTCATCGTAATATGATATCCAGAAACAAATATTATTTGAACAACTCGATGATAAATATCATTTCAATGTTTATTTTATACAAGTTGTGCGTTTTATCAATCATCATCTGCGCAGACAGAACGTCGACGTGATTTTTTGATGCAAATACTGATGCTAACGCGATCCTGGGAAGATCCGTTGCACCGAGAATTGTAGATTCTACATATAAATGTGTACAGCTGCAGCGATATACATGATGCGCGCATCCATCCATAAATGGCCTCTCTATCAATCGTTGTCGATTTGACATTTCGCTACAGGTTTTGCGCGATATTTCTCGCTGATAAACTCACGAATAACTTTTCTAAATTCCGTAACTGACGATAGTTGAGTTTAAGCTGTCTAATTCTATACATTCTTTCTGCGGTTTTAATCACTATTTTCGATTAATTATATGCGTCCCAAATAATTTTATTCCAATACTATTTACAAAAATATTTATAATTATTTACGTAAATATACTTGAAGCTTTTGATTTGTGATAATTTGAAATTCTTCGATTATAAATAAATATTTTTTAAACATGCAAAGTCATTATATAAATATAAATTCTCGTTCTCAATTGTAAAAATTTCTCAGATTATGAAAAGCATAGATTTTCAACAAAAAAAAAAACATTTTAGTAAAAACAATGTTCGTATTATTTTATAATTGTACTACAACTATATGACATTAAAAACTGTAGTTTACTATATTAGAATGTTTTATATGGTAATAATATTTTATAAATCATTTCATAACAACATTCAATCTTTATAAAAGTCTATGAAAAGAATGATACAGTGTTTGCTATATGTTGTTGGGAGCATTTCAATTGCGCATTTTTGTTTGTAGATTATTTCGAACGGAACTTCTGATCAAGAAGGTGACTTCGTAGTACGGCATTCAATGTATGTACGTGCACGGATTTCATTTCCGGTTACAGAGTACCCTGAAGTTGAGCGAACAGCACGACTATCTTGAATCTCGCGATTTAGGAGATCATCACGAATGGAATGGAGGATTTTCGAAAGAACGAAACGGATTATCGAGAATGTCGTAATGTGGAAAAGGATAGAGCGTCGTCATATTGTAACAGTCTGTTGTCGAAGAATGACCACGAATATCAAGATTTTAACATCACAGATCCGCTTTTAGCTCATGAATTGTAAGTGATGGAGAGTCAATTTATCTTATTTAAAATCATTTTGTTCGTAATAGTAAAAACATATTTAATTTGTCATGCCTTTTTGAAACAAGGTATTTAGGTATAATTAAGTGTAATAAGCAAAACTCGGATTTATCGTTTATGTATGAAGAGTGCTGCAAAGATAAACTCATAGATATAATACGCGTTAAAAGTGGTTACTTTTCAGAGTTTAATGTACTACTAAATGAGAAAAGTTGTGCAACGATGCCTACCCATACAAGGGTTTGTATGTTTTCAGGTTTACGCCTCAACATAAACGATAATAACTTCCACGCAAAACCTTGTGATAAGATAGAAGTAGAATTCGTAATATATACAAGTATACATTATAATATTAAGATGATATATGACTATAATTTTTGTAATCTATTTATATTCGCATTAATGTATTATATACAATATATTTTATAAATTTCATATAAAAGCTTATATTATTATTATTTATATCATATTTATAGTTTTATTATTATCGCGCGCGCATGTGTGTGTGTGTGTGTGTGTGTGTGTGTGTGTGTGTGTGTGTGTGTGTGTGTGTGTGTGTGTGTTTATTTTCTATTTTTGTTTTACACATATAAAAAAATAGCGAATAAAAATATAAATAAAAAAT
>Ga0157364_1008697_pt1 | contig 10527 bp, 7 predicted proteins | sample AttsexASBM2_FD_111476 | JGI IMG/M metagenome (GOLD analysis project Ga0157364, IMG submission 111476) | Fungus gardens microbial communities from leaf cutter ant in Ribeirão Preto, State of São Paulo, Brazil - Atta sexdens ASBM2 | ecosystem: Host-associated > Fungi > Mycelium > Unclassified ... | reverse complement strand
TATATATATATATATATATATATATATATATATATGAAATAGAAACAGATACTTTTTATATAAATGATATATGACTTAAAAATTTAATCTTAAATATTCGAAATGTATAAAAAGTATCTTTTTTAAATATTATATCGTGTGAAGCAAATGGTGAAACTAACACATAGTTGAAGTATACAAGGGAAATATATTATTAATTATATATGGATAATATAATTAATGTGCAAGCAATGCATGAATTATAAATGAAACTTGTAATTTTTTACTTGTAACTATAAGTGAATTATATATATATCATTTATATTATAAGTGAATTATTCTATTTAAATCTTGTAAAAAATCGAGCATGAGTTAAGCTCTACAAGTTATGTTATTCAATCAGGTTTATTCACTAGTCATATTAAAACTTCATTTTGAACACTCATTGCTTTTAGTATCAATACATGCGTATCATCTTGAAATACAGATAAGACTATAGATAATTATAATATCACATAAAATTATGATTTTCATATATTACATTTTATCACTTGACGTAATTAGGATGTTTGTAATAAAACAAATAGTAAATATTTTAGAATTTTTAAGCACTGCAAATGCATTTCAAGCATGTTATTTACAATGATGTAGGGTTATCAAAAGTTAGATAACCTAAATGGTTGTTGCAAAACTCGTGCTAGATTTCTCCAAGGGAGGTCTTTTGCACATTTTTGTTGCCACGGCAATAATAATTACATTAACTAATTTCTGATATACTTTATTTTATTAATTTTTTCATTAAATATATATTTACTATATTTTGAATAATATTTCTTACATTCTTTTGTTATTTTGTATTTATTTTAAAAGTTTAATGGGTATTAATATTTATTTACTAATTATATTTTTATATGTTCATGTACAACAAAAATGAGCGCTTTTTAATATTAATTGGGGACTGCATGAAAACAATATATATAAGATTAAAAATTCTGAATATATCACCTTCTTAAATAGTTATCAGTCATATCAAATGTCCTTTATATCTTTAGATTACCTATTGAAAATGAAAAGATATCAGAAAAATTATTATTGATTATAATATTTGCTAGGAAAAAGTTATTATATTTGTTTAAGTTTCTGACTAGTTGGGTATTTTCAGGATATTCCGCCTGACCTGTCTACAGTGAGTATAATAGCAACGAGATTGTCGAGTGCAGCGTTTGTAATGATAACTCGATGAACCATTCGAGAGATTTGTAATATTATTTTTGAATTCAAACAAGAATTTTCTCTGTAGGACTAACCAAACTTATAATATCGTTGCTATACAAACATAAGTGGTATCCCCATGAGTGAATGAATGAATGAGACATTTGATCAAAGCATATTGATATCCGAATGAGAGGGCAAAATATTAATATAATAGCAATACGTTGTTGGCAATTACATTAGTATAGTGGGGTACGCACATGTATATGTTTCATTGGGTACTAATTGAAGCTTAAATCAGTGTTATTGTCCAAGTGTACTAATCAAATATTGCCTATCCTATTAATGCTTAAATAGCATAGGAATGTCAATGTGTTATCTTGGTGATAACTCGTCTTGTCAATACAATAATTGTTGATAGTACATACTTTAAAACTATTATTAATAGCTTTTATAAAATCTTATATACTCATTACACAAATACTATATTTTACTAAAAATATTCCATCCATTTTTGCACAATGCATCTCTCCATACCAAGGACAATGTACTAATACAGATAAATTTTAATTTGCAAATTGTAAATTCCTTTTTATATGTAATTTTGCAGATATAATATTAGAGATACAGAATCGCGATATTGACTTGATTTGTTTTTTAGAGTATATCTTTATATTTGTGAACTTATCTATGTATTACATATCTGTTACCAATGTTTGCCCTCTTATTCATCTCAAATTATCCTTTGCTACATAAGGGCAAAGGACCGAGATGCATTGTGTTCTGTTTTGCGTTCATAATGTTAGATATTTTGCTTTACTTATGATAATTGTTGAGAGAGTCTAACTGGGGTGCATTTGCAACGTTGTTTCCCTGTATTTTATGAATATATTTATACTTACTGAAGAGTAATATTTTAGTACATAATCATTATATTCATATTTTGTCCCCTCTGAAAAAAGTCTTTTTTGGCAATCATCTCTGATATTTGATAAACTATGTTGTATCTTCCAAAAGCCGATACAGCCGCGATATAAATTAACATATTTTAAAAAATTTTTATTTAGTTTAAAAGGTAATTTTTTCTTATTTCTTAAATGTTTTCATGTTTTTAAGGGACTTTTTAATAGCAATTTCTTTAAATTACAGGATATTTCCAGTTGCAAATGGACTTGAAGGACTCGTACAAATTCTTAAAACTAATCTATCAAAATGTATTTTACAGAGCCGTGCGCCAATCTCTGCAAAACTAGTAGCAAATATGCTTTCCGTGGCTGGTGCTGATCACATTATCACAATGGATTTGCATGCTAGTCAAATACAAGGATTTTTCGACATCCCAGTAGACAATTTATTTGCCGAACCTGCTGTCCTCAAATGGATTAAAGAGAATATCGTTGAATGGCGAAATAGTATCATTGTCTCCCCTGACGCTGGTGGTGCCAAAAGGTGAATATTTAATAATAGTAATAATAATAAAGAAATTTCAGTCGAAGAAATACATCGTCTTTTACTTTATTTTTACTTTACAGAGTCACATCTATCGCAGACCGATTAAATGTCGAATTTGCGCTCATACATAAAGAAAGGAAGAAAGCGAATGAAGTCGCCAGTATGGTATTGGTTGGTGATGTTAAAGACAGAGTTGCTATCCTTGTAGACGATATGGCTGACACTTGCGGTACCATCTGTCATGCAGCAGAAAAGCTGTTGGAAGCTGGTGCTACGAAAGTTTATGCGATACTTACACATGGCATCTTCAGTGGGCCAGCAATTAGTAGAATTAACAATGCTTGCTTCGAGGCTGTGGTAGTGACCAATACTATCCCTCAAGATGGTCACATGAAAGATTGCCCAAAGATTCAGGTAAATATTTCTTACATTAGAGAAACTGACATGAAATGCTTAACAATGCTGAAATGCAATAACAATGGTATTATACAGATTTAATCGTGACACAGAGGATTATCTTTTATCTTTTAGTGTATTGATGTCTCGATGATGTTTGCTGAAGCAGTGAGGCGGACACATAATGGTGAATCTGTATCGTACCTGTTTTCAAACGTACCATATTAGATGAAAATCTTCCATAATTTACTTTAAACTATGTAAGAAGAGCATATTCTTTTTACATTTGTTTATTGTTATTGTTAGTTAAAAACTACTTCGTTTACCTGCTAGTTAGATTTATATTCTGTGTGTCCTATAATTCCAAATTAAAATGATACTATTTTTTCATGAATTTTTAATAGCAAATACATGATTAATTGATATGAACATGATTAATTGATATGAAAAATACAAATTTTTAGAAGATTAAAGATTTAGATGTGTAAGATATTTTTTTTTAACTTAATAGTTCTTCGAATTTTTCCAAATAGTAAGAGATGTATAATACTTCAAAATTTTGTTGCAATCAAAGTTGCAATTTGATGAATTCATATAACTTATGACATTATTCAAATATTATTCTTTTATCAGTCTCAATTTAAAATGATAGACAGATCAATCTGTTGTAATAACTATTAGTAATTTTTAATGGATTGAAATATTTGTAAACTATGATTAAAATGTGTCTTCAATGCACATAATAGTCATGTAATAATTTGCTAGGGAAAATAACAAATGAATCAACTTTAGATCTGCAATATCTATATATATCTATATATATATATATATATATATATATATGTGTGTGTGTGTGTGTGTATATATATATATGTATATAAATTTTTCATACATCATGTAAAAAATAGCTTAAATTTTCGTAGTTTAGTTAAAACGCGTCCAACGTGTTGCGATCATGATGTACACGATAGGAAAATGGCACTGATCGTGTTTTAATGCAAGCATAACAATTTAGGATAATAATTTATTAAAATCAAGATAATTTGTAACGTTCGATAAAGATACGAACTCTGATTTTATTCTCTAAAATAGCCTTCAATCAATTATAATATCTAAAAAAATCTGAATTTACATGACTATGGTGACGATTGCAATTTTTTCTTACTTAAGTTTCTTAGTGCCATTTGTTATTCGAGTGGATATTATAATAAATATATAAAAAGTATAAGTGAATTTTTTACTAGTAATAATTGCATAAAGGTAATATTTACAATCCCCCAAATTTCACATTTCTAATAACATGTTCTTTCATTTTAACAAAAATAGTGGAATATCGAGTATCTCTTATTAAAAATAGATGATGAAAATTTTATATTTAAAGAAATGTGGGCAATATAATTTATTTTTATTTAGGAAAGAGATTACAAATTGGATTATATTTTTTATTATTATCGAGACATTACAAATCGCGTGTGAAAAAAAAATGCTAATTAATACGTATACAATAGAAATGCTTACACATACCTGATTTAAAAATTAAGGCAAGAGATTACTATCTAATTTTATACGTCAATCACTTAATGGTTTTTCTTAAGCTCGTGAGAAAGATCTTTCTGAAGTAGCATGACAAATTCATTGATGTTATCTCGTTTGAAGATTTATGATTTTTTTATACCAGGAGGTAGTGTTATATCAAATACTATCGGTGAATTACTTGGCAAATAATTTATATCACATGTTGATGCATTAATATATATTATCTTGCCATCTGAAGATATGCCATATCCTGTAAAATTATACATAAAATGGGTAAGATGATATCTCCCATATTAATACAAATATATAATTATATATTATCATTACCTTCGTGTATATGACCAAATACATGGTATTTGGGCTTTACACGATTTTGCACTGTCGACAATAATTCGACGCATCCAGCTCGTACTCCAGTACAGCACAGGTCTCCATGACCTACAGGAGGAGTATGTGTTACCAGGATATCTGTGTCAGATGGAATCATTTCCCACTTTGAGAGGCACGCTTCTCCACGTGGCACATTAAATGCCCATTTACAAAACTCTGGTTGCCTAAAGTTTCAACGAAATGTCCCTCAGAAATAAGAATCTCTTATACCTGAAATTATTTTCTACAAATATTTCGCATAGTGTGTTCAAAAAAGACATGCATTTATTTTTTTACAATCATAATGGTTAAACTAATCTTAAGAAATCAAATAAATTTTATGCGTTATTTAGTTTTTTATTATTCAAATATAAAATATAAAAATGATCTCGTAAAAATACAAACTAGTAGTCTCTCTCTCTCTCTCTCTCTCTCTCAATTTAATTAATTTCATTTTAATTTCATCTTTAATTATAATAAATATAAACATTACATGTTCACTTTTATTAACCAAATTATTTAATACAATTGATATGACAATGCTTACCAGGGAGTACCATATATCTTAATCCCATTCACTATAATCTCAGAATCTTCAAGATATATACAATTTGTCAAATAATCTTTAACATTAGTAGTTTTAATAGCTTCCGCGAGAGTATCCTTGGACATACCCAAGGTAGGTATATCATCAAGTATGCTAGTTCCTGTATGTTTCTGATGATCTCCACTGGTGTGCACGGAAAATGGATGTGTGAATGTAGGATCAAAACTAAGTTCATGGTTTCCAGCTATAACTATTTTGTGTTTGTGTGTTAAATTACCTAGAATTAAGATATGTCTTTTAACATCTGCATCTTTTGTTCAACATATAAGTATTATAGTGTACACAATACACACGATAATTTTTTGTTTACCTATCCAATTATTAAATTCTATGACCTCTTGCAAGCTACCACATTTCGTAAAATCCCCGGCGTGAATGAAGACGTCTCCCGCGGGCACGTCAAATTTTATGAACGGCGTGAGCGAGTGTGTGTCACTCATACATACTACGCGCAACTAAAAATGAAAAATCACTATTGACCCTGTGATCAATGAGCTCATATTGACAATCGAATATGAAATTCCAAATTTTAATTCCGCTTTCTTCTCTCGAATGTATAATTAACGACTTTTAACAGACATATACAAGTGAAGGTGACTTTTAAGGTTAACACAAACAATTTCTTCGTATAGAGATTGGAACTGTCAAAAATCATTGGACGTACTTTGTCGCTCGGTGGTTCAGTCGTCGGCAATTTAGTATTTATTTTTACAACTTTTTGATGCTGAGATAACTCATGCCAGGCTGCCGTAGGATCAGCTGTCAATGGATGAATAGCTATCTTCATGCTGAACCGGTAAATGTAACTGCTCTTCGGCGTTGTTACGCAATGCGCACTACTAGACTAGATACTAGATGTAACTCAATGGATGTAACATCAATGGATGTGATGTGCTGTTTTTAAATGGAAACTTGTCTACTGGCGCCTCTATGTGCACAAAGCAAATACATAGAAGCAGAGAAAAACCTGAGAGAGGACATGACAGTCCAAAACCTGTAAACACAAAATACTGTCAATTGACATTGTCACCGACGAGATACTATTAAAGATTGTCAACCCTGAGCAAATTTTCGGCGATATAAAAAGAGCCCGAAGGTAATTGAACGTAATTGAAGTTGCTGACATTATCGACAATTGATATAAATTTGCTATTATTAACATAAATATTTGGCTCATACATTATTAAATTCATGATTTTTTTATTACATAAATGTTTATTACATAAATAAACATGCATACTTGTAAAGCTATAATATTCTAGCTATAATATATTGTAGAAAAATTACAATTTTTTCTCTGCAATCATCTCTGTTGATAATCAAACTTTGACAATCACTGAAATTATAATTTTAAAGAAGAATCGAGTATTATTAAGTTCTAAATGTATACATACGTCTAATAATCAAATTAGTACAATATTATCAGTTTTTAACTCTTAATTACTTCGATATTCACAAGGACGCGAACTCCCATAAAGATGTTGATCTCTAACAGAATCTCGTCGATGACATTGTTTAAATTTTTGTGTATAAAAATTTATAATTATAAGCACATATAATTAAGCTAAGCTTGGCTCATCTCCTTTTAATTTATTTTATTGTTAACAAAATATATTGTTGCCTTATTTTATTAAACATCTAATTTCTGCGTCAAACTTATAATTGCATTTTAAATATACTTAAGTACTTACTATATATACAAAAAAGTTTACATTAATTTTGTCATTATATGCTTTTCAAATTTTAGTATTACAATAAGAAAATAATAACAAATAAAATAAATAAACTATAAAAATATATTTAATAAAAATAAAGTGCTTGAAACAACTTTCATATGTATATATAGTTTATATTATTATTATTTGAAATATAAATATTAGCACATTTGTAAAAAAAGAGTGTAATATAACTTTAATGCTTTAAGCGAAATAAATATTACGCACATGTAAGATTCAGAGATGAATATTTCTGATCCACAGTTTGTGTATAGAATGTAATATGTACAATTGTACGAACCAAATATCGATTTATCATCTGTAAATCAATCTTGAAAAATGGACTTTGCTATGTAATTTGCTATGTAATTTACATCCATTTTGGATATAATCAACGCGATGCTACAAATGCTTTGAAGCATTTTTTAATTGGCCAGTTTGTAAAATTCTTTCTTCTAATTGGTCCATCAAATGTTTCAAAGCATTTGTCGCAAGACTTTCGTCACAACCTTTGTCAAGGGGCAGTAATGCGCGGCAGAATCTTGCGTTTACAGATCTGGGCCGTCTGTCCTCTCTCAAGTTCTTTCTGATATCAGAAAGAAACCTGAGAGAGGCCATATCGGTTTTTTCCTGTTACCATCGAAATCCCGTATACTACCGGCAATACATCCATTTTCAAATTGAGAACTACGTGACTACACTACACTATCGATGAAATCGTATCGTAAAGTAGATGTAGTTCCTCTGTACTAAATCCTTAGGATAGAAGCGTACCGATTATCTATAAGAGAGGGATAGTTTAATCAATTTAATGGATCCTTGAACGAAGCAATTTTTATTTCACATCTCTTACATATGTATAAATAAAAGTTGTTGAATTTTAATAAACGAAATTGAAAATTCAAACAAATGAATTTTGTCTTATAATATCTTATAAAATTACAAAGTTATGTTTCTTTATGCAAGCCCATTTTTACCAAATGTAATTATTAGAATGTATTAAAGTCTTTATAATTATTAGCAATTATAGAGACTATTAATAAATTCAATCTTTTCTAAACATATATTATTAATTTAAGATATAATTTTTAGCAAAAAACGAGCTATAAAGACCCTCCATCACCCCCCAATTTTATCAGCGATCCTCTTTTCTTTGCAAGTATACTCATCCATAAACAAAGGAACTACTAATAAATTTAGTAGCCCGTTTTTGCAAGTAAGTATATCTTTATTTTTTTATTTTTATGTCTAATTATTTTATTGTATTTCGCTAAATGAAATTGCAATAAATTTTTAAATATTATTCTTGATTGCATGTATTATCCTTTATACAATTCGACAGTACTATTATAATAATTATTTCAATACAATATACAATTATCAATGCTATTCAAAATATAATATAATAATTATTTACAATACAATATACAATTATCAATGCTATTCAAAATATAATAAAAATGATAATATTCTTGATGTTTAGAAAACATCGAAGAATTTATCGTTATTTATATAACTGTCTGCTAAAGGCGCAATATTTCATGCAAATAATTCATGGAAAAGAGAGAAGGAGAGAAAGGTGCGGAAAGGATTACACACCGACGAGATTTTTTTTTTCTGAAGTCTGTTTCTCTGAAGATGGTTTGAAGAAAATCGAAACGTTCTAAGAAGTTTGTATTGGAAGTCATTATTTTTAATATATTATGTGAATTTTTAAGATTGTTATATATTATAAATTGCGCACCAATTCCCGCGCTGTGTAACGCTCTCATTGTCCATAAATTATTTGATATACTACTTTATATATATTATTTTAAACAAGTTGTATCTATTTTTTACAGATTCCTACAATTTTATAATTTAAATAAGTTTCTGAAACTTATTTTATATTTTATATTTTTATAATTCGTATGTTATTTTATCGAGCCGTGATACGTAATCGGCATGATACGTAAGTTTAAAGAATTTCTGAAACACAAAATAATTGCAGTAATAGTTGTGTCTTAAATTAATTTATTATTTGAAAAATTAAATAATGATTAACAAGATATTTAATATTTTTAGCCAAAGTTGTATTTAACGCAAATTGTTTCACGATATCAAGAAAATTTGCATGTATCTTTATATAAAGATCATATAAAATATTCTATCAACTTTTATTTAAGTATGAATTATTAAAAAGAATAATAAAAATTAAGACATAATGTTGAAATATCAAAAATATCCCAAGCGAATAATTATTAATTACATTGAAAAAAACTATGCAAGTAATATAGGATTGAACAAGTGCCAGAGATGCCAAGAGCAAAATACGAAATGTAAATGACGATACTCCTTCGTCAAAACATAAAATACAAATTATTGAATAAACCGTGAATATTACATTAACATGTAATGTTGCTGCAACTTTTGTGCAATTTTGTGCTGTAGGGGATTAATTATAAGTGGAACTTCATAGCGATACGAATCTTAAAAATATAAAATTTATGCTAACAATTAATTTCATGCATTTATTAATGCGAGTCATAATTTCTCAGAAAGAAGCGAACAATAAAAGTAATATTTAGAACATTAATTGTATTTAGAACATAAAATCAATCGACAAAAAATCAGATCTCTACATACTTACAATACTCACGCAACGCGAGACAAATTTCAAAAAAGAATTCCTTTTTCCTTTCCCAGTGCCATTATGTGTTTATTATAATGAGCACGCTGCTCTTGCTGATACCACAGCATATATTACATTCGGCAGAGAAGACGACAAAGTTCTATTAACAATAGACAACTCTAAATTCAGAAATTGAAACAACTTAAGTATGAAACAAATATCTGGAAACAAAGTTATTATTTTCAAATTAAATACATTATTGTTTAATATATTTAATTTTTCAAAATTCTCCAATAAAATTAGAACATACTTAAAATTTTATAGTATAATTTTTCTTTAATATTGGATTGGAGAAAAAGTTCTGTGATATTTTGTTAGTTTAAAATTATATATAGAACATCTTTGTTAAAAACGAACAAAATTTAAATTTAAAAAATGATTTTAAAGCTTGAAATCTTTACTTTTGATAACTATATTTTTTGAATTTATGTGAGTTTTGTAATTTTTATATATAGAAAATTACGAGTTGCAAAAAGGAAATTTTTTCTTTTCACTTTATGGGTCTGCCAACGAAAATTTTCGACTATCTATATCGTGAAAGTTTGGAGTTTTCCTTACAAAATCGCTTTTTAAAAATGTTTCTATGATTT
>Ga0157364_1008696_pt1 | contig 10527 bp, 4 predicted proteins | sample AttsexASBM2_FD_111476 | JGI IMG/M metagenome (GOLD analysis project Ga0157364, IMG submission 111476) | Fungus gardens microbial communities from leaf cutter ant in Ribeirão Preto, State of São Paulo, Brazil - Atta sexdens ASBM2 | ecosystem: Host-associated > Fungi > Mycelium > Unclassified ... | reverse complement strand
ACAAGAATCCCGAAGCTACGAAAAAAGCTTTCGATTCTGATGGTATGGCTTGAATGCTCGATCAAAATTTCAATTAGCAATACTAACATTTAGATAATTAAGAACTGCAATAAAAGAATAATAGGAATAATAAGAAAAAAACAGGATCCTCAATATAAAAATAATAAATCTCTTGAGATGTGACTTCAAGGCAAATAGGAGTCTACGAATAAAATAACGTGTTATAATAATAAAAACAAAAAAGCAAATGTTAGAATATAAACTGTTAATATACCAAAATCTAATCGCATTACATATTTCGGCTACAAGTGCGAGCCCTCCTCAAATATACAGAAACAACACAATCGAAATACACTATAAGAAATATACAATGTGTAAAATGAAGTACAACCACAAAAAGTCATAATATCATATCGGTGTGAAATCCGTGATGGGTGAAATCAGAGGAAACAAAAATTGCTCGCCAATTGGTTGGAAGACCGATTGAAAAAACATGCTGTTGGAAAGAGAAAGGGAAAAAAAATTCAATGAAGGATAAAAATTCTTCACTTTCTCCCTCTCCTCTCCCTCTCATTTTATCATAATAATAGAACATAACTAAGAAACATAATTAAGAAATTATATGCAAAGCAAGCAATATCAACTCCCTCTAGTCAAAGACTCACCACAATCTAAGTGTCGATGTAAATATCGTCAGCAACAGTTAAAGAATGTCCATAAGTTACAAAATAAATTAAAAATCTCTCCATACATGATATCAAAAAGAAAAAAAACGGTTATATTGATATGGAGTCAAATCATACATCTAAGCGCTATGACGGACCAAACGATATTATGTATGACTTTTTGCGGTTGCGCTTCGTTTTACACATTGTATTTCTTATAGTGTATTTCTATTGTGTTCTATACATCTGAGAAGGGCTCGAACTTGCAATCGAAATATGTAATGCGATTACGATTAGATTTTGGTATATTAACAGTTAATTATATTCTAATATTTGCTTTTCTATTTTTATTGTTATAACACCAAAAGAAGAATAAATGATCAAAATGCACAATATTTCAGGTTGGTTACTCTCTGGCGATTTAGGATTTTATGATGATGACGGAGAACTCTTCATCACTAGCAGAATATCGGATTTCATTCTTTTCAGAGCAATCAATGTCTTGTCCACTGAAATTGAAGCTGTTTTACAGACTCATCCTGCGGTATTCCAAGTGAGGGTAATAGGAATACCTCATGAAATCGATGAGCAGCATCCAATGGCTATTGTCTCAATCATACCAGGTAAAACGGTAGGTACCGCTCATTTTCAATTACATTAAATATGAAGCCAATAAAATAATAAGTGCTTTTGAGATTTACACGAAATTTACGCAGCATATATTGTGTTTATTTATCAAATGTTTCGTTTAGGTAACAGAGCAAGAGCTAATCAATTTAGTGGAAACGAATCTGCCGGATCACTGCAGAATTCGGGGAGGTGTCAAATTCGTAGATGAAATACCGCGTACAGCTACCGGCAAAATCGCGAAGAGACATTTGCAAAGTATGTTCGTAAATTAAATTATACAATGCGTATTAAAAGTTCTGGAATGGCTAATTATCTCAAAAAGCATTGGTTTATTGGAAAAGTATTTCATACAAAAGTTGTAGAACAATAAATGCATCAAATGGCAATACTTATTTGATCTTGAACGCAAGTATGGAGAAATTCTCAACTTTAAAATTTTTAATTTAAGAAACTCTTACTCTTTCTTCAATATTCTTGTAGCTGACGATTAATAAGATCTTTTCAAAACACTATATATAATAAACACTATAATAAAATCCCTTAAATAATTATTATCAGCATATTTTAAAGATTTATTGATATAGATAATATATATAGATATAATCTAATTCATCATTATTTTTTAACTTTAAAACTACGGTTTAGAATTCTAAAAACCGTAAGATATTATTGTTTAAAATTACCTGCGTGTGTAGATAATTAACATATCATTTTATTGAAATAATAAATTATTTCTAAATTTTGTTTAATTGTTTTAGGCATTTCATTTTTAAAGAAATTTCAATTCAAGATATCAACAATGTGCTTGATATATTCAATATATCTAGCAACAAAGCAAGATTATATTACACTTATCGATCTGTTATATTATTGCTGATGTTTATCATTAATATTCAAAATTTCCGTTGTTTATTTGCCAGATAACGTAAAATTGGGATACTTAAATGTTATAAATTATCTTATATCTATTTCTTGATTATTTCTTGATTATGATTGAAGCAGAATAAACACATAATTTCAGAATATATTAAATAAATTAATAAAAATTTTTTTCAATAAAATCTACAATTTTTTATGAACAAAGAAATACTTATTATTTTACGTCTGCCTAGTTGACCCCTGAGATCAATAATGATCATTATATATCTCGTAAAGGGATATAATGCTTGTCGTTTAAACTTGTCGTTTAAACAAGTTTTCTTTTCCTTTTGTCTGTCCTATAAATCTCCCTCTCTGTCTTATTTTTCTTTCGACCTCTTCTCATTTCGTTTATTCGTTCCTTCCATTCTCCTCCACAGCATAACTCGACGGATTATCCATATTATTCAATAGGATTAACGCTATGATATATTTTCATGAGATTATGCTTTTTATCACATCTTTTGTTTTGTTTATTCGGACAAAGTTACGATATTCGGCAATTTTAATATATCAAGAATATCATTTATATATATTTCTAGAGGGGATATCCTACATCACATTGCGAGCATTGTTATTAAAGTCAAGTTATAATCAATGAACAGCCGATCTATAATATCAATAATGTCCAATGAATCTAACGTATTATATATTGTTTATTATAGCTAAAAATATATTTCTTTTCTTCAATTATCTTCAATCTCGAGAATCTAAATGGGACATCTTATAAGCGAATATAAAAATGCATCAGAAGAACAATACTTTCTCGGTTAGACGTCGTGCATGTTTTTGCATTTCTCTAAAGGAAAGAGTTACTTCCCGCTAATGCCAGCTCTCGGTGACATGCATATTTATTATTCGAAAGCTGAGAAATAGAGATTCATCGTCTTTCAAATTTCAGCGTTTCTCTCGTCCGATACCTGTACACGATGTATCTCTTTTCGTCTAATTTTTAACAACAGATTCAATAGTGAACTTTTCAGAATGCAACAATTTTTTATGAAAACATTAGCTTGAGTTGCAATGAGTTTTGACGATGGACCGGATATAACTCGCTTGAACAAAGCTAGCGCGATGGATTTTTAATCCAAATGTTTCTTTTATAAATACGCGTATTCGTGGAAGGCAATATCTTTCATATCTTTTGATGAGAAAGAGGAAGAACTCGTTCTTGAAGAATTGTATTATCGCTCGTTTAATATAGTTTTTATCTGGCACACGCACTACGGATATCAAGACAGGTCCTTGGGTCTGTGTGTTGAATTATCTTTTTCGATTAAATTCTTTTATGACGTTCTTATGCGGACGGGCGCACGTTGTAAGAACTGTGAGCTGAAGGCGCGAAGGTTTTACAGAACATAACGGAGACGTAATGGAAACAGCTGGCAGAAGCTTACAGCGATTTCCATAAAATCGAGCCATTAAGATCTTGTACAGCTGCAAGCCCGCGGAGAATAGTCGGGACGAGGAATCAATATTTCAAGAAATAGAAAATGTAAGATAATAACGCGTCAGTATCTCGATTTAATTTTGCGCGTTCAATATGTTTTTTTATTTATGAAAAATTTATTGTTCCAATTGTGAATTAATCAACATTTCAATATACCAATAAAAATTGAATTGTAAAAAAGTCATGTAAAAAAATCATGTATCATTTTACTTTTCTTTTACTTTAAAAAAAAAAAAAAAAAATCAAGATCCGATAATTCACAGTTCATATCGGGGTGATTTTTTTCAAACGCTTCGATGTAAATTTTCGCGTGCATGTGCAATTACATAAACAGAACGAAAGAGACGGAGAAAAATAGGGGAAAAAAATGAAAAAGAGAGAAAGATAGGCATTGGAAGAGAGATGCAGCAATTGCATGCGCAAAATGTTTTTCAATAAATCTGCACACGTTAGCGTGTTCTCTTCATATCTTTGGTTTACTCTCCCAAAGCACATTTTCGCTCTTTTATTGATACGCAAACGAATCAAACGCAAGTTTCAGTTCTCTTCTCTGTTTTTACTCTTGTACGAATATATGTATTTTGACGAAGCTACAGATGCAACGCGGAAAATGCGACAGAACAAACATTTGATATGGCCAATAGAACATTTTTCTAATATTTTGAAATTGTTTCTTATATTTCTGAGAATCAGATGTCGGAACAAATTTTTGTTCTATTATAAAAATTCTATTATAAAAATAATAGAAAAATATAAGATATATCTATTTGTTTTGCCAAAGATCATAAGATAAACTTAAAAGATTCATATATGTATACTCTCTTTAGATCTTTTCTTTTCTAACAAATATATCTAATAAATATATATATTAATAAATAAATATTTATATTAATAATTCGCATAAGTTAATGAAACGAGAATAAAACCTAATAAATGCTTTATGTCGTGCATGATTTCATAAAATTGAATAATACTTTCGATATATGTCATAAAGACAAACTTCGTTGTTCAATGTTTAATTTCCGGCTTTCCAATTGTTAAAGCTCTCAAACTTCTTTCAACATCGAACACCAGCTGTTTTCACGCTTAAAGTCAAAGAAAGCTATCTTGTGTGTCTTTATAATAGAAGAGAAAAAAAAATGTACGTAGACGCGTTAATTAAAAGTATAACTTTATATTTTTGCCTATCATAGAGATGCTACGAGCATGATGATAAAATGAAAATCTTCAAAAAATATAATAAAATGTTAAATTGTAAATGCACGCGGAACTTGTGATTACAGAGCAATATATATGTATCTAGATAGTTTAAAGAAAGTGGAATCTACGATTGTTAATATCAGTTTTTAATAATGCAAATTATTGGTATTTATTAAAATATCAGATATTAAATAAATACGTAAATATAAAAGTATAAGTAGTGTAGTTCAATGCTTTTGATATAAAAATCTGTTTTAAATTTGCCAAAACTATAATTTAAAAAAAGAAATCTCTCTAGTATATAATTTTTCGTTATAACTTGCAATATTATAGAAGATTTTGTATTATAGTCAATTTTGTATTATAGTCAAAATCAAACAAAAAATTGAAAAATAGATAAACATTGTATGTACATGTAAAATTGAAACGTCACGAAACACTTTTATTGTTACGATTTTTAGAAAATCCACAAGTATCAATGAATCAAAATCAAACTTGGTTACCGGTTTCTCATTCGTGTCAAAACGGTTATTCTATCAAACTAAGGGAGAACTTTTGTGGCATTAAATTGGATTATTCTTTTACTGAAATCTCTGGAGTCATAAACCTTTCGGCGATATCCATTTCCTACAATCCACGGGACCCAAAAAGCTAAGCGACGTTATAAAAAATATGTAATCACATCAAGCTATATTCTCAGCCTATAAACGCTTTCTCTACGTGATTGCCGTAAAATCTTATCCGAGATATACCATTTTTTCATATGAATTACACAGTTCAATTTTTATTTTCGCTATTAGTTCATAGCAGTATATCAAATAATGCAATTTCATTATACTTTTGATATGTTCATTATTATAATTTTGATATGTCATGTCTGAAATGTTCTGAAACTATAAATTTTAATTAATAAATATTAATTAATCATTATATCTTATCATCTTATATCGAATCTAAAATTAAAATAATCCATCATTCATTAATATCGTTATACTAATTTGTTATATAATAATTTAATATCAATTTTATTTATTTAATTGTTGATTGATAAGATATAAAATCATTTCATACAATCACTTTAAATATAAACCAGATTATATATGTCGTAATCAAATCACAATTGCAAAGTTCTTAGTTTCAAAGTATACACAGGTCGTCAAGAAACTAAGCGTTTGCTGTTAAATATTCATATAGATTCCGCCATTATAATATAGTCTTAGCTAATTCGGCTCGTTATCGCTGGGAACCAGTTCAAAGTACCTAATTCTGGCTCAGCATACCAAGATGACTTCGGCGGTTCTTACAGCTAGCTTCAAAGATTGAGAGAGATCCCAGACGTTTATATCGCATCAACAAAATGAAAAAAGCGCAATTTCAAACTTAAAATTTGACATTTAAAAACAAACAAACAATAATCGCATACAATCAAAATATTTTTTAAGTAAATAATTAATATCAATACAAATCAACTAATTATTCGTGAAATATGTGTTTTACAATATTATAATGAATATAAACAATTTGACCATGTTTAAATTATCAGTACGAAAATTAAAGAGTTGTTTAAATATAAATTAATTTATGTACCGATGATAACGTAAACGTGAAAATGTTTACATAATTCATTAAATTGTAAAATAAACTTGTCATATACCTATATTAGTGTCAGCTCGTGTTGGTATTAACTAATTATTTGATTTACACATATATTCATTAAAGCCTTTCAATATATCATTTTTGAAATATATCTTGTTATATTTAATTAATTCATCTTGCTCTCATTCGATTCATATGAAATTAACAAGCTCAACGATGGCCGAAGTTATGGAAATATTTCTTGGCCTGGTAATGTTACGGATTTATATTTTTGATGAGATTCCCGTAATAATGTGGAAGTATATTTTGGGGACATTGTGGAATTACGAAGCAAGATTTCTACTCATGTTCATCCGGTATACGCGGATTTAATCTTATATTTATGAACATATATGAAGTTAATATCTTATCTTCATAATTAAAATCTTCTGTCCCGTGAATTTGAGACTATTCTAGAATTTTCGATATTATAAATAATACTGTAGTACTTTTTTAAGAGTACAAATATAAGTTTAAAAGTATATTATCCCAAATTAATGAAAATAAATACAAAAATTAAAGTCATAACTCTTTAATATTTATCATTATTTTGTGTGTGTGTGTGTGTGTGTGTGTGTGTGTGTGTCCTTCTCATATTATATTGCAATTACATTACAATCAATGTAATGTTTTTTCGTTTTTAATTTCTTCTACTTATGTTTTTTTTAATTAGTTATTTATTATTTTATACATATAATAATCAATTTTATTTGTTATTATACATCAAAGACAGTTAATTAATTAATTAATTACATACATTCAACATTAATTGATCTTAAAATGAAATTTTTATTTATTTCGTAGTTACATGATGTGGAATAAAAATAATTTTTTCTGATTTATGGAAAGAAACTGTTTTCTAATTATATAATCACATAATTTTATATGTAACGCTTTGATTACAAAAGTCAAATTTGTGAGCACAATGTTTACTCGATTTATATAAGTTTCATAAAGGCTAGTATGTGTATGATTAATAATTTATATTGCAAATAGTCTGTTATTAATCATGCATCATTAATCACAAATAAAATTGGAATTTATGTAGCTTTGTTGAGAGCTCAGAATGAATGAAAAGCATGTTTTGAAAAATACCATCTATCTAACAAAAATCGTACATATTATCATATATGAGAACATTTAATTAGAATGCTATATTAAAGACAAAGAATAATCCACGTAAAGTTTCTCAAAGGATCGTGCTTTCTGCATAACTGTATGCATTTGGAATATTTGGACTAATGAAACTGACTGAATGCAATTCCGGATTATGAATCCCTTTGCACAGTTAAGCCTTGACTATGATTAGGATCAAACTCTGCGTTCTCAGTACTTTAGGATACGTTTATATAGGTCACGCCAGACATGCCCAATATTCCTTAACCTAGACATTCTCTGTTCAAAGTTTAAAGCTGACGTTTCCATAATAAAAAACATATTAGAAATTCGTATTTCGGTTTGTTAATTTACAATAAATATTTCAAAAATATTTGTTTGTATTTCACTCGTAAGAAAAATCAATTAGAGAACAAATTTTATTGTGTACTGTTTTAATAAAAGACTACAGAAATCTCTAAAAATTTAGCTAGAAATAAGATTTGCAGAAGTCTCTAAAAATTTAGCTAAATGCAGTTCTGAAAATAATTTTGTTGTATCATGAAATAATTATTACAGAATTAGGCGCTGATGACAATATGTTGCAAAAAGTTTTAACATTTTAGTAATTATAAATGAAAGCGTTCTACATAATTATTTAGTGGTCCAAACAAAATTATTTTCAAATCTATATTTAGTTAATTTTTAAATACTTCAGCGAAATCGTTCTTTCCATGTATTATTTAAATTTACTATGTATTATTTAAATCAAATCTCGAAGAAGTAATAAATGTGCAAGATATAATAAATGTGGAAGAAATGTATAGCACAGCTTATATTAGGTTTAATAAAAAGAAATCCATTATTTTTCTATTCAATTTCATGCAAAAATAATGGATTTCTTTTTACTAATATTAACATGATTCAATATTTACGGACAAGTATGTAAATGTCATGTTTCGACATAAGTGGAATCGATTCGATTCGATATTACGAAGCGTGGAAGGAAATGAAGCGCCACGAGTAGCACTGCCTATAACCAAGCTTGATCGATGACTGTATTACAATCTGGTCCCTTGGTATACGAGGCACTTGCGCATCATAGATTGCCTAATCTCTCACTACGAATTCGCGCTTCTCGTGACTAATGCCAACAGCCAATTCAGTTTCGTGGAATTGTGGCTAATTATGATTTTACGTGGCTAGATATATTACTATGCCACGCAGGTGGATTTCGTTAAGCAGGCCAGACAAACGGAATATTAATCGGAAATACGTGCTTCCGTCCGGTATCACAAGGTGCGCCTCGTGCTATCGCGTTTAACGGCTTCTACTAATAAATTTCATTTCCTCTTGGTACGAATTGGCAAAATGCATCATCAAGTTTGCGATTTTGAAGAAATATTTGAATGTAGGAATAAACAGCGAATGATAATAAAATATTATAGGATAAATATATCATTTATAAATTTATGGCATTCATTTTAAATTCAATGTCGTAATATTGAATTTTTTTATAATTTCTTACAAAAAAATGTAATTATTCTTTTTAATTATTTTCTCTTAAAAAAATTAAAAGTTATTAATAAATGATGATAGACAAATTACATACTTTTATCAATATGAAAAAGAAATTTGGTGTCCCAACGAATATTTATAATATAAACTGTTCATTGAAATATTAATTATATCAAGATACACTGCACGACAAATCTAACATAATTGAAACAGTTATAAATTCTATTTTATTTCGAACGTACTACACTATACTTTAAAAGACTACAGCAGTTGTAATATGCTTCTCCTAGTATTTTCTTCCTTGATTCCTGAATGTAACGAGGTAATGGACCCTCCCATGAGACATGAGTGTCCTTGTCGAGGAGCGAAATTTATGATTGGATTCGCACTCCCGAAGCAGCACGGGGTACATAGTGCGTGTTTATCCGTCGTGGACGCTGGTAAGTCTAATGGGGTGTAAAAGGGCCGAAGGTGTATATATGGCGAATGAACGAATGAGTCAACGAGCCGTGTACCGAACGAGAAACAGGGCGAGAAAATGTGCCGGACCGAGCGAGGAAAAAGTGCTCGTGCACCAATCAAATAAATCACTCATACTACTACCTGGCCTTCCTCGCGGTTTTTTCTTCTTTATGCATTTTCTGCTGTGTGTCTCTTTCCACCCACGTAATGTAAATTACGACGTAAACTTTGATTTCATCCAGTAGAAAATTCTACCCAGTAGAACCAATTTTTCCTGTAATTGAATTTATATTTCTCACGTATTTTAATTGCTTTGCTCTGTAATCAAGGTCGGTAAAAGAGTGAGTAGATATCTTTAGCTCGAAGAAGTGCACAAGTGACGAACAAATTTTTATCTTCTAAGTAAGTAGCAAAAAAATTATAAAAATTTAAACCACACAATATAATGTAGATAAATCTATAAAAAGTCTGTAAATTTTAATATTTCGCGATGATGTCAAGAGCCGTTCGTAAATACATTAACCAGAGGTGCTGGGCTTTTTATTTCGCTTCTTTGAGAAGGATACACGGATGTTACGTCATGGGCAGCGGTCTTGGTGAAATTAATTACAGGCCGTTCGCTATACGGAACATGGAAATAAACTTACTCGATGTTGTTAACGGATTGTTTTGTGCAGCAAGGAATTGCTTAAAAAAAATCTTCCGCATGCGAAAGTAATGGACTGATTTCTACATTAAATTAAAAAACTACCGTTATAGAATTCCTAATTTGGTGTCTCAAATTAAATATGGTACAAAAAATTTCTTAAGAAACACAGCAAGCTATTTTACAGTATTTGTATAATCGAGATTTCTGATTTAAAAAAATTTATTAAATTGCACTCGTAAAACTTACAATTAGATAAATAGATAATTAAAATTCGAATCGCATTTCGAAAGAAAGCCCTGACAATT
>Ga0157364_1008695_pt1 | contig 10527 bp, 6 predicted proteins | sample AttsexASBM2_FD_111476 | JGI IMG/M metagenome (GOLD analysis project Ga0157364, IMG submission 111476) | Fungus gardens microbial communities from leaf cutter ant in Ribeirão Preto, State of São Paulo, Brazil - Atta sexdens ASBM2 | ecosystem: Host-associated > Fungi > Mycelium > Unclassified ... | reverse complement strand
TATCACGAAATTATGGCCCAAAATATTATAGAAAATAATGGAGCATATTTGGTTTAAATAAATTGATTGATTTCAATATTCTAAGAAAACACTTTAATTTTACTAAAAAATCGCCACGAACTTTTTCCCATACCCAATATACCACTATCATTTGCTCAAATTATGATTGCCATTCTTTCCAATATGAATTATATGGAGTATGAATTATATGGTTTGGCTGGTCATTGGGCTTTCCAATTGCAATATTTCTAGACACTTTCTTGCACACTTCACACAGCGACACAATTGCGTCGGACGATAATTGTCCGTTATCGTAGACACAATACTACACATCTGTATTCAGTCGAGAGCTACTAAGTCGACTGTATAAACTTGTATTTTCTAGTGACAATTACATGTTATTATCAACGAGATATTATTAAAGACTAAAATCCTTGTGGGAGTTCGCGTCCTTGTTAATTTTGAAGTGATTAAGAATAAAAAATTGATAATATACTAATTTTGATTTATTAGTTTTGTAGATATGTTTATCGGTATGTATATATGCATTTAAAATTCAATAATATTTTTTTTTAAATTGTGATTTCAGTGTGTCATCAAAGTTTAATTATCAACAGAGATGATAATTGCAGAGAAAAAATTATAATTTTTCGGCAATAGATAGGATATTATAGCTTTACAAGTATGCATATTTATTTATAGAGCATTTATATAATAAAAAATCATAAATTTAATAATGTATTAGCTAAATATTTATATTAATAATTGCAAATTTTTATCAGTATAGTCAATAATAGTATAATACGTTCTTTAATTATCTCCGGATCCTCTCGCCAAAAATTTACTAAAAGTGACCGTCTTTAATAGTATCGGTGATGTTACTAACCGCAACGGCTATAAATGAAATTGGAGAACGTTGAATGATCGGTTCTTTTACTTTTTTTTTATTTAATATAGACTTATAAACGGAAAAAGCTACATTTAATCTAATTCTATTCGAAATGGAAACTACAAATCTGTTTCAATATACACAACCTGTTGCAATTGAATCGTGCACATTATACAGTGGGTGCTATTCAGCAAGGACAAGTCAGATACTGTGTAAACACAGTGAATTATTTTATTCTTGTTTAACGTAGCAAACAACAGGGATGATTCATTGTGTTACACTGACTGTATCCTTGCTGGAAAGCACCGTTGTACGTGCGCGCGTATGAGCATGTGTATAAGTCAAAAAGCATATACAACGTATATACAAAGTATATACAAGGTCCCATATATCCCGGATCGATTGAATATCTCGGAAAGTATGCACTTTTGAGAAAAATGTTTCAGACAAATGTTGCATTATATAAAGTAATATATTTAGTGATGTTAGCAGTTTTGACTTTGAGTGGCATCGCCAAGATCAAGGTCACATCGATTTTTTTTATGGAATACCCTACTTTTGATTCCAGAAGCTAACAGTTTGTGTCAAGAGCTTTTCAAAACATTACAATAATAAAGTTATTTTTCAAAAGTACCTTTCGAGTTATGAGGTTTGAAAGTCACAGTATCGCCGACATTAGCATTAGGCAAGATGTCCGATGGCTAAAATCTTTTGAATATTGTTTAGAATCATATTCTGGATAATATTTATCAAGATCAAGGGATTATAGAGATTATATTTATACATTTCTACACAGTACTGCCAAGTACTACTAAATCCATTTCGTTGTGCAACATTGCAACCAGGGATCTGGACCGAATTGAAATCGGAAACCGAAAATTGTTCCGGAATCGATTTTTTGTAACCGAATCAATAAAACTTTTTGGTTTGGAATTTTTTTCGGTTCTCTTTTCGGTTCTTATAACCAATACATTGTTCTTTGTTGCTGAATTATGAGAGGAATCTGAAAGCGATCATCTAGGCCTTTTTCGTGACGTGTACATCAGCGCACCAATGTACATTTTTGAATTTTTATAATATATATTATATATATTATATATTATATATTGGGAGTACAAATTAGTTCGGTCCATTTCTCTAAAGATAACTCCAGCTGTTGTGAATGATTCATAGTGACAGCTTTTGGCGGTTTCAGAGAGGTTAAATATCTGCTAATAATATTCAGTTTATATCGCTTTGAGTTTCATACAAAAACCTTGATTTTTATTGTGTTCGAAATGTCGAATTTTGTGTTAATCAAGCAACATTTGCGGGAGGTTTTGATTTTCTGCTTTAATTGGATGAAAAGTGCTAAAGCTCATTGAATGCTTGTCGAAGTTTATGGTGACAACTGATAAATCATGTAGGGAATGGTTTCGACGTTTCAAGGATGGAGATTTCAGCGTTGAAGACAAGCTTCGCTCTGGACAGCCAAAAAAATTCGAAGACAAAGAATTAGAGATATTACTCGAAAAAGATCAGAGTCAAGCACAAGAGAAGCTTGCAGAATCATTGGGGTAACTCAACAAGCCGTTTCTGTACGATTGAGAGCTATGGGAATGATTCAAAAACAAGGAAATTGGGTGTCTTATGAACTCGAAAGACGTTGAAAGGCGATTTTTTACTTGCGAACAGCTGATTCAAAGACAACAGAGAAAAGGTTTTTTGCATTGTTTTGGATTGTGACTGGAGATGAGAAGTGGATATTCTACCCCAAGAAGAAAAAATACTACGCTAAGCCCGGTCAATCGTTGCCATCGACCTCAATATCAACACCATGGCCGAACATTCATGGTTCGAAGATCATGCTCTGTATCTGGTGGAATCAAAAGGGTCTTGTTGTCTATGAGCTGTTGCAACCTGGCGATTCCATTACGGGCGATCGGTATCGGCTACAATTGATTCGTTTGAGCCGTGTATTGCGAAAAAAACGGCCGGAATACGAGCAAAGACATGATAAAGTTATTCTTCTTCATAACAACGCTCGGCCTCATATCGCTAAAGTCATAAAAAAATATTTAGGGATGCTCAAATGGGATGTTTTACCGCACCCGCTGTATTCTCCGGACAGTGCTCCTTCTGATTGTTCCGAAGGATGCAGTAGATTCACTTCTTTCGCAGAAATCGAAAATTGGCTCCAAAATTGGATCGTCTCCAAAGACGAGTCATTTTTTCGAGATGGAATTCGAAAATTGAGAGATGGGAAAAAGTAGTAGGCAGCGATGGACAATACTTTAATTGATCTGTTCATTTTGTTTTGAAATAAATGCACAAAAAAACGGACCGAATTAATTTGTACTCCCAATAGAAATTTGGAAATTAAGAGTGTTCCGTTTCACGCATAATCCGCATGATTATATCAGTTTATTCCGATATTAAAGAAAGATAAAATAATACATTATACGCATCATGCGTGAAACAGAGCGCACTTTTAAGTATCTGTAATATAAGTGAGAAACTGATTGAAATAGAGAGTTTAGGAAAGAGCCGTCAAATAATCATGTGACTCTATGTTTGGTTAACGTAATTTTTGTTGGTCTCTGTTAAATTGTTCTGTTGGTCTCTGTTAAAACGTTCTCTGTTAAATTCTTTAAATTGAATGGATGAATATGTTTTTTCTTCCTTCCTCCTCTCCTCCCCCCTTCTCTCTTTCATTAAACAAATCTAAATTTCTATTAAGAATGAAAAAAAATATATAAATAGAAATAAAACAATTATTTTAAATTCCTCTATTTATCATTGTTTTAAACTCCTCCCCTACCACATGAAAAAAAAAACACAAAACCGAAAAAAAAACCGTTAAAAATCGTAATCTTTTGGTTTCGGTTTTCTTGAAATCAATCAAGAAACTAAAACCGGAATACTTATTCGACATTTTATTAAATCATAACCGAACTGAAAAAAACTTTTCGGTCCAGATTCTTGATTTTTTTAAATACACTTTTATCATAGTGTTTATTTTTTTGTATATATATTAATTAACATAAATTGAAAATTATTTTTTTAATATAATTTTTTGTCTTTATTAGTTTTTAATGTATAATGTAATAAAAAAATTTAATTCGAATTTGATTCATTTTTGAATCAGAAAGATTCGATTCGACATAAAAAATTCAAATTCGATTCGATTCGCTTTGACTTCATAAAATCACGTCATACGCTCTTTATGTGCTGTTGTTATAAAAAAAGTGAAATCAATTTTTCAAATAAACTGTCGAAGATCTAGAAATAGAAATTGTAAATCAACATTGAAAATTTAACTCACTTAACTTTATCTATACTTACAAGTTAGAGTTTGAACTCTTTTAATTATATTTATGAGGAAAGATATTTATAATACAGAGAATATAAAAATAGAATACAAATAAAAAATATTTTTTTCTGTAAATGATTTTATTGTTTACCTTCTTGTTATGTGAATCGGATGCTGGTTGTAATCCAACAGTTTCGATGACATCTGCCCTTCCTCCAAGTTGCGCAACCAATGCCTGCTCCCTTCTCTGCTGCCTATTTAACTCCTTCGCTTCTTCCAAAATACGTCTAAATTCATAAGCCAACTTTATCATTTTGTTTGACATTTCATCCAATTTTTTAAAAACTTCATCGCTTTGACAATTTTCTGTTTGATGCGCATTCTGCACCGTATCCTGTTCTTGGGGTTGCTGTACAACTAATCCATCCGTAGAAACGAACTGCGGCCAAACCTCTTTGTCAGGTACAACAACCTCGTCGCCACTCTCATCGTTATTACTACCATCTCGTGAATTCTCGATTTTGTGCTTACGTGAGGGAGTCTCTCCATCTGATGAATCCTTAGGTCTTTTTCGACGTTTGTACGGAGTAAAAAGGCGAACTGGCCCTGTCTGAATTATATTAATTTAAACGGAAATTTTTATTTTATCATTAGAGATAAAAATGATTCAATTTCACAATAACTTATTCTTAATTATATAGTAAATTGCTCGGTAATTTTTTGAGGCTGATAAAATGGTAATTTAAAACAATTAGAAAAATAAAATAATTTGATATAAGAGTATTTACTCATTAAAAACGCTTTAACTTAATTTTTTATTTTGATATAATAATAGTTAGACAACCGACAATCGCAACGTTTAAGGCAGAGATGCCAAATCGGGAACAATTTATGACGAGAGTGGCGCATTTGCACACACTACTCACATCGGCCTGTTTCTAATTTTTCACTGCTTCATCAATAAGATTATATTATTATTTTTAATTAGCCAATTAGTGATGTGGGCAATTGATGTACACCCGTTTACAACATCGTGATCAACACTATCAGTCGCCGCCTTAGCGTGACAAGTAGCCACATACTTAAAAGAGATGCTAGACCAAACGACGACCAAACTTAATTCGATGTATTTTTTTTAATTCCAAATAAGATACACAAGAAAATGTTATGTACATTAAGCAAAATCATTAAGTAAAAGTTACGTACATTTCTTGCTCTGTTATATCCTACATGTCATATGAATGTGATGTACTCAAATCGTACTTCTCAAGCCATTTCTTTTATAAAAGCTTCAAAATCATAATTTGAAAATCTCATGATATTCTTATAAATTATTCAAATATGGAAAAGTACTTTTTGTTTAGATATAGCCTTGCATTTATTTATATACATATATATTTATATACATATATGTGAAGGAAATGAATCTACATGGCAACAGAAAACTAATTTACAATTTTTTGGGGATTTTTATATCGATTTGTACTTTTCCAAAAGTATTTGCATTTTTTCTTTTATTCTGGAGGATTTTTTGTTCTGTATAAAGAAAACGAAATGGTTTGAGAAATACGAAATGACATTCCGTTGGTAACTCCAGCATCCTCTTAAGCATAAATCGTCTATGTGTCATATAGACGTTTTGTTACATTTAAATTATACAATATGTTTAGATTTGGTTAATAGCCCTGTCTACCAGCGATTCTTATTAGAAATATTAAAAGAATGTTGTTTTATTTTATACATAAGTAGGGAAATACAGTCTATTTGTATATAAAATTATAAAGACAATAAATATAGCCAAAATTACTAATACATTAGGATTTTACCGTAATTTTACCATAAGTAATTGTAAAATTGAATTTGAAGGTATTTTTACATCTCTATTTATCATATCTCTATCAATTTTATATCGAGTATACATGGTGTCTCAAAAATAGGATAAGAGCCGTATTGAAGATGTAGAATGAGTCAGGGGAACAAAAAATTATACCATTTTGAGATATTCGCTGTAATTTTCGAATTAAAAAAGGAAACGTCAATGTGCACTGAAATCGCGCCGCGAGAATTCATAGCACGGCCCATCGCGCCCCCTCAACAACTGCGCTTCTTTTTTTCGAAAACTACAGCGAATATCTCAAAATGGTATTTTTTGTTTTCCTTGATCCATTCTACGCCCCAATGCCGCTCCTACCCTATTTTTGAGACACTCTGTATATATATATATATATATATCAATGTCAAATATTGGAAAAGATCCCGTTAATATATTCCGATAGCACATATCAGCTGGAATCTCTCTTTTCCGCTGTCCACACACAACTAGAAATTTTTATATCAAATTAGCAAATTATCAAATTTTTATATCAAATTGGCGATGTGGATCGAATCCCTCTCCATATATTGATACATATGGAATATTAGATCACAAATAATTTGCTTACCGCACTTTCGTCATCACAACACGCCGCACAAGTGCAAGAAGTGGCGTGAGGCTTTAAAATTTGTTCATCAATAAGAGTTTGTAAACTTCTTCCGCCAAATCGAATACTTCGTTTCCAATCTTTGCTGGATGCTCTACCGCAGAGGGCCTCAAACTCGCTAGGTGTGTACCAATCCGAGCCGAGTTTAATACATCGTCCCCTACCACCAGATCCGAATCTATTTTTGTGCAACTCCGCATTTGTGTTTTTACATCTGATAGGAAGCACTGCTAAATTTGCCGAATCTGACCAGTTATATATCGGTTGAGAACTGGGTGTGGATACATGTATTTGCTCCGATTCTGTTTCATCTGTGCTGTTCTGAATCACTATATGAGTTGCTTTCAGCTCACCATTCCAACGTAGAGGATCTGAATCTTTGTCATGACGTGATTCACAAATAAACCCGTTATCGACACATAGCATCTGTTTGAACTGTCCCGAACCTGGCAGCTAGAAATAAAAAAATATGTCTAGGTACAATTTTAAACGTGTGATGTTAATCAAAGAAACTAGCATATACTTATCTAAGATTTTTTTTTGCTATAAATCCTTTTGCTATAAATCCCATTATTAAATGCATATTATGCCATTAATAAAGAAACTTTACAGCAAAATAAATTTAAGAAATTAGACATGTTTGTCTAAAAATTAGACATGGTTTGCTCAAATTTGATCTTACATCAAAGGACAAATTGTAAGTTTTTAAATTGTGTCTTTAATTACTGTTATCATTTAAATTATGTAAGATTACATAGAGAGGGATTGCGTTAGAACACTTTTGTACAGAAATTATTTTTGTCTTCAATCTTAACTTAAGATTGAGACTAACCTTCAATTACACGAGTGGGTCATTTGGATGAGAGAAAATTTTAGTCGGCTACTATTTTTGTACGATTAATATTGCAGAGTTGAAGTGAGGGAATAAAACAATTTGGATCCTTTTTCTATCGATCGCCGTGATGTAATTGTTTCGTTGTTATCTTGATGATAATTGGATGCAATAAAAGGTTGACTTGGATAACTTGGATCCGTCAAATGTAAATTCGTTAGATTTTTACCGAAAGTGAAAATTCATTTTTAGTAAGTGCCTCTTAATTAGTGTTGTATTCAAATATATGTGTCCTCTTATAATTAAAACATATATTCAAAAAAGCATTTTTACAAGAGGCTTGGTGAAACAATCGTTTTATTTTCTCGGAATTATAAAATCTGAGTAAATAATGTCGAAATCATTATATATTTAATATAAAATATTTTCATTTTTTCTTTTTTAAAGAACATAACTGACATACCTCCGATATATTTTTCCGAGCATAAATGTCTAAAAATGTCCCCACTTCAGTCGCGCAAATAATTATACTTTTGAAATGAATCAATATAACATATTTTTTAAGTTCACCTTCTTTCAAGTTTCCTCTTTCCAAAACTATTTTTATCTGTGCCTTTTTTATTTGATATGATATGATATGATTTATATGATATGATATGATTAAAAAAAAAATTGATTATTACACTCTTTTCACAAATTGCCCTTTAATATTTTTTGACATAACTTTTTTAATTATTAGATCGGAACCTTTTTATATTTTGGTACTTATATTTTGGTTCTATGGTATACATTTTGGCATTTTATTAAACAAGAAAAACAAATTTTCCATTGAGATTTATAATTATAGAGATCCAAACACCGTAAGTAACTCAGATATGTAAATTAAGACACTGAAATGAGACATGTAGTTGAGGGTTAAGTATCCATCAAAGGAACATAAAGTGACATTTATGTTTCTATTTATCTGTTTATCTATTTATTTTTCTATCTATTTATCTGTTTCCATAAAGTTCCAGTATATTTCTCGATATTACTCTTTGTTGCAACAGAAATATGAGTTACCTGTTTTATATAAAAGAAGTAAAATTAAAAGAAATAAAAGCAACCACGGATAACATTCTTAGAAATTGTATTACTTAAGTGGAGATGCTATCATGTTTTATTGGTTATTTTGTTTTTTTTAATTTACCTCAACATGGAAAAAAAGTCATTTTAAATTATAGATAACTATAAATGTAGATAAAGTTTTGAATATGTATCGATAACTGTTGTATACAAAAATTATTACATTAAAATGAGACTAGTGATTTTTCTTTAATTTTTTGAATGCTGAATACGAATGCGTTTTCTAAATTGTGCCATTAATTTTGAGAAATTCGTAATTAAAAAGAGCTACTTTTACATATTTCGACTTACTATTCATATTATAACTACGATATGTACCATGTCAAAGAAGTTTTAATGCAATAAAAATTAAATTAAATAAAGATTATGCGTTTCGCAAATTTCCTCCAGATCCATTTTTGGAATGCGTTTCATGAACTTTGTAGTCCATTTCACCAGGATGAGGAATCTGATACTGAGCTGTTCCTCCGGACCGTTTTTTTTATATTACGCTACTTGTTGGAATGGTGCGGGAAAAAGAAAAGAATTGTAAGTAGGGGAAATTGGTTGGTCTTCAATAATCAGGAAAATGGTTTTCCATATTTTATTTATGTTCTAGCCATTATCTTTATTTAGATTGTTAGGGTGTTTTTGTTTCTCCATACTTCCTTGGAAAGTATATATAATATATGATCATTTTGTCACTATTCGATGTCCTGTTTCGATGTTGTGTTCTGATAATGCTAACTGCATGGCGTGTTTTAGCCTGACATTACATTGATGTTTTTTATCCGTAGGTTGACCATTCTCCTGATTTCTCCAATGTATATTTGCCCGCAAAAATAAAGTATTTTGTATATTCCTGCGGAGCTGAGAAGTCTTTGATCTTTAGGGTTTCTTAAGATTTGTCCTATCTTTTTGGATAGTTTGAAGATAATTTGGATATTGTGTTTGTTTAATATCCTGCCAATCCGTTGTTCCTTTGATACATACGAGAAAATAGACATATGAGAGAATGAATAAGATCCTTTCGTCTAGTTATATCAAAGACTTGTCTTGTTTGCATATTTATTGATTATTTTGATTATGTCTTTTTTGTCATGTCCGTTTTTTTAAAGGCTAGTTTTAAGTAGTTGAATTCTATCTGTTCTTTGTCAGAGATGGTAAAAGCTCTATGTACCAGGTGTATAAGCTTAAATCCGCTGTTTGCTCATAGATAGCATTAGTGAGCGTACAAAGCTACCCTGGGCACAACACACTTTTTTTTATGTGTTTGACACCTGTCAACATTAACCAATGTACATCATCAGCAATTTCATACAACAACATATATTTTTCCTTTCGTAATCATGTCTAGTTTTTTGCTAAGAAAAAAGCATATGCGGGAAACTTTGTTTTTCTGTTTCAATTTGAAGAAATCGGCTGCCGAATTGCATCGAATGCTTGTGGAGGCCTATAGCGACAATGCTTTATCGGAAACAATGTGCAGAGATTGGTTTTGCCGGTTCAATGACGACAATTTTGACCTGAGTGACAAGAAGCGTGAAAATCGGCCCAGGAAGGGACTGTCAATTGCAGGCTCTTTTGGACGAGGACGATACCCAATCGTAAAAAATGCTTGCCGAGCAATTAGGTGTTTTTCAAGCAGCCATTTCCATGCGGCTACATGCCATGGGGAAGGTTTAAAAGATCAGAAAATGGGTGCCGCATAAACTGAACGATAGGCAGATGGAGCGACGTCAAAACACATGCCAAATTCTGCTTGCCAGACAAAAAAGAAAATCGTTCTTGCATCGGATTGTGACAAGCGATGAAAAGTGGATCTATTTTCAGAATCCTAAACGCAAGAAATCTTGGGTTGATCCTGCCCAACCATCAACATCTTCCTCAAGACCAAATCGCTTCGGACGGAAGACGATGCTGTGCGTTT
>Ga0157364_1008694_pt1 | contig 10528 bp, 9 predicted proteins | sample AttsexASBM2_FD_111476 | JGI IMG/M metagenome (GOLD analysis project Ga0157364, IMG submission 111476) | Fungus gardens microbial communities from leaf cutter ant in Ribeirão Preto, State of São Paulo, Brazil - Atta sexdens ASBM2 | ecosystem: Host-associated > Fungi > Mycelium > Unclassified ... | reverse complement strand
GTCGCATGTTCTGGCACATGGACTCGGACCGCACAAGTGTACACAAAGTGGTACACGACAAATTTGTTGGTGTAATTATTGGGCTTGGTGCTTTCATGAGATGCTGAAAAGCAGCGTGATCACGTGATATTAATTTTGTTGCTAGTGTCTGATTTCGGGTGCGATTCACTTGATGCTACAAACGCTTCGAAACTTTTACTTAATCAATTGGAAGAAAAAATTTTATTTGATTAATCAAGAAATACTTCGAAACATTCGTAGCAACAAGTGGACTGTAGCCAGACATAATCTTCATCTGAAAATTGATATTCAATCTGTAGCATCAATTTTGATTTTATGAGTGATTTATATGTACTCATGGAATTTTTGACATCGTCATGACGATGATGAATTAATATTGACAGATTATAAAAAAAGGCAGAGCGAAAATAAAAAATTACATTGAAGAAGTCGTGTGAAAAATATTCGATGAAACAGTTTTTGCAGGTTAAATTAAAACTATAGTAATATAAATATAATATTTAATATTATAATATAATATTATAATATTTAATATTTATGTTTAATATTTAATATTTATATTTTTATTATGTATTTACATTATTATACTTACTTCTCGAAAAGGAAGTTATAAAACGAGATAAACGTGACGTTTGTATCCAAAAAAACACAAAGAAGAAAGTGAAAATTAGAGAACCTTACAGGGAGAGAGTGCAAACTGCATCATGTAACTTATCTCCTTTGATTGGGTATGGGCATCAAAGCTCCAAAGGCATGGAAGAGATTGCAGAAAACTGATCACCGTCCTGATTGGAATCACTTGATGCAATTTGCCACTCTCTTCCTGTGAGGCTTTCTAGTGAAAATCGGTCACCTCGAACCAGATAGATTTCCCGAAAATCATGAATGATGCAAACAGTCGAAAATGGCAAAACTATTCTTCAAATACTGGATGCCTGCGGCCATGATACCGCACGCGATCAGTATTATAGATCGGTAATAAAGTTCACATCTCGTGTTCGCCTGACGAAACATACCACTGCCGCGGTGGTAGGTACAACGGTCTTGCACTAGTGCACGTTGGTGTTTCCAGTCGAAATCGCTATAAGATTGCTTGTTAAGGGGATGCTAAAGTTGTCCTACTTTACTATCATTTCCACTCAGTGAAAAATCTTCGAATTAGCGCCCACCTAGCGCGAGTCCCGACCACTGCCGCGAGGGGGCCACGCGATCCAATAGCAACTCGCGTGCAAGAATAATTTACCACGCATAGAAGTAGAGCTCTGCGGGAGATCTTCACTCAGGATAGAGTGAACTCCGCATAAAGCCTCTATTCTGAGCACTATAACAGAGCACTTTTTTTGATGTTGTAATCCCGCAAAGCGAGCTCCTCTTTAAAGGGCCTTTGCATATACTCACAGAGCATGAACTCATATCGGGTCTTCGTGGAGCAGAGCGAGCCTCACTCGGGCCTTTGCGGCATCCTCTTTGTGGCGAGCTAAAGATTACAAGCTGCCACGGAAACATCGCCACGGGATCATTCCGGTCCGCCACATTGCTTAACAGAGAAGTCATCGACGGAGAAGCCGCTCGACTCGGGGATAACTCTCTTCCTGTGAAGGCTAATACCTCTCGAGCTTCCGGAAGAAAGTTCCCTCGTCAAGGATCCACGACGGAAACGGTCTCGTCTACATAAATAGACGAGCATGAGCTCTCTGTGGCCACCGAGACTGTCGCTACCGTTGCCGGAGGATCTAACGATTGGGCCGCCGATAAGTCCTCTGCCAACGACGCCGATACGCTCGAGGACGGCAGGACGACGGAAGAAGAAGCGACTGTCACGCCAGTTCTTCGAGACCGACAGTGACACAGAAGACTCCGAGGAGAAGTAGACACACACATACTCACACGCGCCGCAAGGCGCCACAAAAGCTCTTATAAATATGATGAGTATCCCTGTACATAGTGAATAAAGAGAGTATTATTTTTTAATTTGTGGAATTTCCTTAAGCGACAGATAGAAGGTAGAACTGAATCGAAAAGTCTTCATTTTGTAAGTTTTCTCAATAGTTAACGAGATATTAATTCTTAAAGATACGCGCCGAATACGTGCGCCCGGTTTATTACTGCGAAATGTATGGTATATGCCTACCGATCGCTTGGCGCGCGGGCCGTGGGGAGCAGGGATAGCCTGGCAAGCGCGCCGTCCAAGCTATGGAAGCGGCGATGTGCGCGGCGCGGTGCGCTTGTCAGCCAATCCCCAACACGATCAGTAGGCATATACATTTCAATAGTAGGCCGAGCGGGCGCGTGTATTCGGCTATCTTTAAGGATTAATATCTCGTTAATTATTGAGGAAATTTACAAAATAGTAGAGGATTTTTTGACTCAATTTAATCTGCTCTATCTGCCCATGATATATTATTTTCAGACATCCTGTATAGTTACGTACATAAAATTATATGTGAGCAATTTTTTTTACACTTCTTCAAAACTTTTTTTATTAACAAATAATGGGAATATATCCCTTTATTTTTTGTTTTCTTAGGTGTATAAGCTTAAATCCGCTGTTTTTTAGTCAGAAAAACACATTTTTTTTTCCTAGGAAGTAAAAACAAATTTATTCAAAGTACTTGCCCTCGCTAACTATACATTTTTCCCATCTTTCGAGGCAACCACTCATCAAGTCATTTTCGGACGTCTTCGTAAGAATCGAAGTGCCGCTCAGCGAGCGCGTGGCCCATCGACGAAAACAGGTGATAGTCAGAAGGTGCCAGGTCTCGTGAGTAAGCGGGATGGGGTAGCACTTCCCAGTTGAGTGTCTCCAAGTAGTTTTGGACCATTGTTGACATGTGCGATGGTGCGTTTTCGTGGAGGAAAGTCAGCTTGTCATGTCTTTTCCGATAATGCGGCCTTTTTTCACGCAGAGCAATTTGATCAATTGTTAATGGTAGCGGTGAGCACTAACAGTTTCACCAGGTTTTAACAGCTCGTAGTAGATGACGTCCTCCTGATCTCATCAAACGCACAGCATCGTCTTTCATCCGAAGCGATTTGGTCTTGAGGAATTGTTAATGGTTGGGTGGGATCAACCCAAGATTTCTTGCGTTTAAGATTCTGAAAATAGATCCACTTTCCATCACCTGTCACAATCCGATGCAGGAACGATTTTTTTTTTGTCTGGCAAGCAGAATTTGGCATGTGTTTTGGCGTCGCTCCATCTGCCTATCATTCAGTTCATGCGATACCCATTTTCCGATCTTTTGAACCTTCCCCATGGCATGTAGCCGCATGGAAATGGTTGCTTGAGAAACCCAATTACTCGGCAAGCATTTTTTGGGTATCGTCTTCGTCCAAAAGAGCCTGCAATTGACAGTCCTCAACCTTCCTGGACCGATTTTCACGCTTCTTGTTACTCAGGTCAAAATTGTCGTCATTGAACCGGCGAAACCAATCTCTGCATGTTGTTTCCGATAAAGCATTGTCGCCATAGGCCTCCACAAGCATTCGATTCGGCAGCCGATTTCTTCAAATTGAAACAGAAAAGCAAAGCTTGCCGCATATGCTTTTTTTTTAACAAAAAACTAGACATGATTACGAAAGAAAAAATGTATATTATTATATGAAATTGCTGATGATGTGCACTGGTTAATGTTGACAGATGTCAAACACATAAAAAAAAATATATTGTATGCCCAGCTTTGTACGCTCACTAATACCACCTATGAGCGGATTTAAGCTTATATACCTATATATATAAAATCTAGAGCGGCGATTGGTCAAATAATGAAAGGAGCTGATATTTCACGCATGATCGCTCTGGACGACGCGCTTTACTACTCTACCTCTTCTCTACATTTGCCAGTGAGCGTTCCTAATACCCCTTCCATTGACCGCCCCATCAGCGGGTGAATGTTGGGAAGAAGCATCAGTCTGATTCTGTATCTTCAAACAAGGTGAAAATTACAAAGCGAGCAAATTTACTAGATGTTGACCAATGAAATAATCAGTTCTAGTAAATTCGCTCACTTTTATAATTTTCACCTTATTTCAAGATACAGAATCGATCCCCAGGTGCGTTTCTAGGGACTTGGTTCCCGCATGTATAACTCAAGCTTGTTAGCGAGTCTGTTCAAAAATAATTATTGGACAAGAAAAATGAAGTTGTTGCGGACATGACATATCCTTTTGTATTGATTGCGTTCAGCAAAACACAATAGTTTTAAACTGACTTTTCATATGCAGCACGTTGCAGCAGCAATTCGCTATTAGTTAAAAATTTTACAGGAGATGACGCACTTCCAATGCAAAATACATTTGCTGCATCTCATTGAAGTTCAATCGAACGAGCAACTAACAGCAAAGAATTTGAAGTCGAGAAAGTCTGCAATATTTACAAAAAATATGAAAATTGAGTATCTTTATAATGAGTACATACAATAAGTACATTTTTATTAAGATTTAAAGTGTGATGGGGATATTCTAAATTCTAAATAATTACCTAAAATGATAGTTGTCCAAATTACTGCACTTGTCCAAAAACTGCACTAAGTTGCCATATAATCACAAGTTTTTTAGATTTTTAAAGTTTTCCATATTAATTTTCGAGCTGAGTAAATAAAAGACACATATTTGAGGTTAAACTTTAAAACACACTGTTCTCATTGTTCCTTTTCATACACAGCGGAAATGCAGCGGAAGCAATTATGAAAAATTGGTATCACGTGACATTTTTGTTGCCGCAGCGAGCTACGCATGAAAAGACACCTTTACGATTCTCTGCTGAGAATCATTCGTTTTGATCTAAAAGCATAACCCAATCAGCGTGAAGAAAACTTCTAACAGTTGCAAAATAAACGTTCTGCTGAATGCAGTATTGATCAGTTGCGAACCCGATATTCCTGTTTGATTGGTAACCGCTAAGCCAATCAGCGAATCCTACTTGCGCATCTCTAATAAATACAGAACTCTACGCAAAAAAATACTTTGTATTTCTATCAGATATTCTAGCTTGGTCAGCTTGTTAGCTTGAATACACCTATTGGCTCATTGTAAGACGGTTGGGATGCATGCGTTTTCTTATTTTTATTATTGTTTAAATTAATTATTTTTATCACTTAATTGCATGATCACCGACGATATACTGCGTCATTCATTGTTAATTGTTAATCGAATAAGTAATTGTGGAAAAAAATTGAACCGTGTAATCACGTGTTGTGATTGAGGTTATTTCATCACATTCAATAGATATGATTCATATGTAAATAATTATTTAACAAGATATGCAGTAAATAATTCCGTCAACATATGTATATAGGATTAAATATTTTGCAATCATGACGAAAAGTAAACGAGTTAGCGATAATGGTTGGAAACCTGTAACATTAGAAGGTGCCTTATTGTCCAACGATATAGAAGGATTAATTGGAATAGAGGAATTGACGGATTACAACTTAGAGCGGAGCAATAAAAAAGGCAAAATTATAACAACAAGAGTAAAATCTATTGAGGAAAAGAAAGTGAGTATCTATTTTTTAACATCTTAAAACTTTTATTTAAATTACAATTCTTATATTATAGTCAGCATCAAAGCGCAGATGTCCAAAGGAACGGGAAGGTACTGATATCAACATTGAGCCTTCTACAAAGAAATCGAAAATAAAGAAAGCTGAAGTAAAAGACTTAAAGATAAAGAATGAGAAAATAAAGCCAGCAAATTTTAAAATTACTGATCAACAAACTAATTCTGACAGTGACAGTGATTCATACTGTGATATAGATAGTAATAAACATTTGGCCAAGATTAATGCTGAAGCATGGCGTTCTATGGGTGTTCCTACTGCTGTAATAAAAGCTTTAGCTGATCAGAATTTTCATTCTCCTACCATGATACAAACACGGACATTGCCAGCTGCTATATTAGGTCGCAGAGATATATTAGGTGCTGCTGAAACTGGTAGCGGCAAGACATTAGCATTTGGAATTCCGATTATAAAAGGTATTTTGGATTTGAAGAATCAGAATAAAGATCAAAATAGTCCTGAAAAAGATACTGAAGGTAATTTTTTTACAGTAATTTTTTTCTATGACTTAAGTTTTTTAATAAAAGCAAGTATTAGCTAAAGTTATAATTAATCTTTTGAACATAAATATATTACAGATAATCATTTTTTTAGAGTCTGATTCAGAAAATATAGTCTTATCGGAATTTGAAAATTGTGTGAATATTGTGAATGATAAAAAGCTTAATGATTGTCATAATATTTCAACCAAACCCTTGTATGCTCTAATCTTAACACCAACTCGTGAATTAGCAATTCAAATAAAAAATCATCTTACTCAGGCAGTGAAGTATACAGATGTTAAGGTAAGATTTTTTTCAAAGTCCACAGACTTGTTAAATATGATTCTAAAGTTATCATACCATTAGATAGCTGTTGTCCTTGGAGGTATGGCAGCAGTGAAACAAGAAAGGATATTAAACAAGGGACCTGAAATTGTCATTGCTACACCTGGAAGACTGTGGGAATTAATTCAAGAAGGCAACTCTCATCTAAGTCAAATAGATTCTATCAGGTAATTTAAAGATCTAATAAGAAGTGATTCCACTATCTGTTCTAAGATATTATAGAAAGTATGTCATACAATTTAGATATTTAGCTATTGATGAGACAGATAGAATGATGGAAAAGGGTCATTTTCAAGAATTACACGATCTATTAGAAAAAATGAATGCAAATCCAGCAAAAATGCAGAAACGACAGACATTTGTTTTTTCGGCTACATTGACTATGGTACACGATCTCCCAGATTACCTTGATAGAAAAAAGAAACGTTATGCCAGGAGTAAAATATGTAAACTCACCTCCGACCAAAAATTGCAAAAAATTATACAGTTATTAAAAATAAAAAATCCTAAAGTCGTTGATCTGACAAAAGAATCAGGTATATATATATATATATATATATATGCATATTAATTATTTGTTGTTAGTTAAAATAAACTGTTTGTGCCAATTATAATTATTCAATCTATATTTATTATCAGGTATTGTCGATAACTTAACGGAATGTCGAATAGCATGCACAATTGATCACAAGGATTATTACCTTTATTATTTCTTAAAAAGACATAACGGAAGAACGTTAGTATTTTGTAACAGCATTGGATGCGTGAAAAGATTGGCCACTCTTTTCAATATACTTGAATGCAAGCCTTTACCTCTACACGCCAATATGCAACAACGGCAGCGCTTAAAAAATCTCGAAAGGTAGGAATATAATATGTTATTTTATTTTGAATGACACTTTAAAATATCTATCTTAGATTTATCTTTGTAATATAAATGTTATAATAAAAAAGATATTTCAAAGTATATATAAATTTACATTGAAAATATTATTTAAGCAATAAGCTTTCTGTTGAGACTTTCATTATTTAGTTGTATATTCACATTCGCGATCTTAAGGCACTTTATATATTTCAAAGTGATTATTCTGTGCATTTAATATTTCTTATGATATTTATATTTATTTATTGATACGAAACCTTATAGATTTCAAGATGATGAGAATGGACTATTAATAGCCACAGACGTAGCTGCGCGAGGTTTAGATATACCTAATATAGAGCATGTGATACATTACCAGGTTCCTAGGACAGCTGAGGTGAATGTCTAAGATGCTATTACAAATGTTAAGGGTCTCTTTCACTATCTTCTAGTTAAATTAATTGACAATCAACTCACAGAAGTGCCAACAGTTTGTATCAACGTTTCTCTCTTCCTTTTCTGATACAAACTGTATTTAGCTCTTATGTTGGCAGTTATGATGATTGAGTCAACTATCAATTAGTTAATCAGAATTAGTGAAAGAAATTTTAAATTCATTAAAATATTGATTATATAATCAATTTAATATTTAATTTTTATATAATCAATTATTTTACAGAATTACGTACATAGGAGCGGTAGAACAGCGAGAGCACAAAAGGAAGGTATCACGGTTTTAATGATGGAACCTTCTGAAAAACAGAATTATATCAAATTATGCAAAACTCTCGGACGCAGTATGTTAAAGTTATATTAATATTGTATCAATAATTCAATGCTTAGAAATATAACATGGATGTATTTTTATAGCGCATGATTTGCCTATATTTCCGGTGGTAGATAGGATACTAGTCACCATAAAAGAAAGAGTGGACGTTGCTCGTGATATCGATAAGATAGAATTGAAATGTCGTCGGCAAAACAATCAGAAAAATTGGTTACAAAAAGCAATGGAGGACATGGAAATGATTTTAGAGGAGGACAATGAGTAAGAGAAATAAACAAACTTTTTTCAGTTTCTATAGCGTAAATTATCTATCATTTTTATTTCAGTGAATCGTCGATGGAATCGGAAGAAGCAGCAGCATTGAGACGGCAATTAAAGGCAAAACAAAATCAATTGCGATCTTTATTATCAAAGCCAGTATTCCCGAAAGGATTTTCGGGAAAATATCTTGATGCTAATTTGAACATAGATGTAGCTCAGGATGCACAAAAGGCTATCGAAGTAATGAAAAAAATAATAGAAAATAATACTGATAAAAGTAAAGATAACAATGCCACATCTCAGAAAAGACAACACACACAAAAATTAAGATCTAAAAAGTTAAAAAAGACATAAAATATAAATTTTTTCAAATAGAGTCGATGTTTTTCTTTTTAAGATCGCTCTATTTTCATGTGACAGCAATCGAATTTAACAAAAATTAGACAAATTTTATTTTAACGCAAGTTACACTTACATTTATAATTAATTTGAACAAATCGTTCTAAGAAACATTTCTAAAATGCATTCTTATCTCAATTGTTAGTACATTAATAATATGGCAAAGATTATGTACAGAAGATTTCTGTATTTTTCTATAAAAATACTTATACAGATTTTCTTAATATATTCTCTTACACAATATGATACATCTCGAAACAACGGATAGAAAGTTGATCGCTGGCGCGATGAACACAGCCGGTTTGCCTACATTTTAGAAATTTTCACACATCGCTGTCTCGAGTTACAATGAAATCTTTTTTTGACTTACGTTCATAAGCATAATATATGTATTTTGTACGACATTCTAATTTTAAAATATAGTATTATAGATCACTTCATCCTCTGTACTGATGATTGAGTCAATCTGTTCGCTTGTCATCATTGAATTCATATATCTGTCGTTGCCAATCACATTGTGTGCTTCTAGGGACGAGTCGTTACCTTGTACAACGATTCTGATTCTTGCCATCACGTGACTACCTGGACACTTCTGCGCCTGGTTTACCGTCGCTATATCGCAGATTTCAGTGTAAATTTCCTCGGTTTTATTATTGCTGGTCTTTACTAATTTTGGAAGTGACGGCAGTGGTGTCAGACTGTCCTTTACGCGAGAATAGTTAGGTTGTAATTCGACGCATGGTATCTCCAATACGCTGGTTGACACGGATCTCTGTACTGGCTGTTTTGCGTTTTGATTCTGGCGGGTCTGATGAGAGGTAGTTTCCGGTTCCAGACTGGAGTAACGCTCCTGAGATCTCATGGCTATTTCTGGCCTCACTGCGAATGTGAAGGAGGCTGACTTCTTTGCAGGATTGCGATTTCTGTTACCCTGCGTGAATTTCGAGATCCTCTCTAGAATGCCGTTTCCGGTACTCTGTTTTGTCTGTTGATTTCGCTCCTTGACAGAGTTCCGTTTTAGGTGTTCCAGTCCATCCTTCAAACTCTGTAAAATCGGCTTGGTCTCCGGTTTTGGCTTGATCTTCTTCAAATGCATCTCCTTCAAACTTTCGATGGTCGACGGATGCAGTTTCGTAGGAGCTACTCGTGGTTCCGTTGCACGATCTCCGACCGTTCGACTAAAATAGAAGCATCAGTTCATTCCCTGTAGAATTACTGTAGTATTTTTTTATTATGTGTACAAATTAATTCCCTACTGAGAGTAACATGTCATATAATATATAGTATATGCATAATATTGTGAATTACGAATAATAAAGGTTATAAAAGCATTGTTGATTAAATAAGATCGTGATTAAGCATTTTGCAACAATAATGGACAAAAATAAAACTAATAGCGAATCTGATTGAACGCACTCATTGTGCACATTAAAATTGCCGTACATACACACAAAATAATGTAAATATATGTTTATAAATAAATATAAAAATTGATTAAATTGTGTAATACTCATTTTATTGTGTTATTGTTATATAAAATATGTATTTTATAATTCGAAATATTTGCATTTTATTTTTATACTCAAATTAGTGTACAACGGCTTTAATATGGATCAATGCTTCCAATCGAATTCATAATGCTTATTATACGAAGAAGGAGAAAATGCTTTTAGAGGAGTTTATTTCCGAAAGAAGCTATCAAAAATAATTCTCGATGCGTCAGATTTAAATTAAAAGCTATAATCGAAAATAAATATGTAACGAATTAAATTTGGAGATTTGCTTGGTTATGAAGGCTATATATCTCCTC
>Ga0157364_1008693_pt1 | contig 10528 bp, 9 predicted proteins | sample AttsexASBM2_FD_111476 | JGI IMG/M metagenome (GOLD analysis project Ga0157364, IMG submission 111476) | Fungus gardens microbial communities from leaf cutter ant in Ribeirão Preto, State of São Paulo, Brazil - Atta sexdens ASBM2 | ecosystem: Host-associated > Fungi > Mycelium > Unclassified ... | reverse complement strand
ATCGTTATACACGCGTTTCAGATTAGTATCATCCTTTGAACATCAATTTGAACAGATTTGCATTGTTGCGTATAAGATGCTTCGGTATTTTTGTGTACGTCTGACAGAAGTAGAAGCAGTCGATGTCCGCATGTCATCCCATTGCAAAGTTTCTTATCGCATCCTGCTTGTCGCATGCCATGTCATCAAAGATAAAGATGGAATTCGGAAGCATCGGTGGAATGATGTCGCTATTATTGAAGAATATAAAATAGCCGAGTTCCTCGATCGGTGCTAACATATTCGCCATATATATCGATATTTCGACTGATGCAGCGATTTCGAATACATGTACACGTTCTCGAATTGTACGCCGAATGCGGATTTTCCAACAGGTTTATTAGCACGTTCGTTTTGCCGCAATTTGATGGTCCGCAGACGATAGCGCGTATAGAGGCCAGTAGCATATCGCCATGCTTACACGTCTCTTTATCGGTTTGCACTTTGTCAAGATTCTTTGCTTTGATCGCGACTGGTGCACGAATATTTTCTTTCTCCACAAAATACTGAAAATGATATCGCGAGCGGGCCTATTTATACAGCCGCGTAGAGCGAAATCGATCAGTAATCAAAATATTTCTTGTCATGTCGGATGATGTACACAGTGCCCTCTTTAACCTCAAAAGAATTGAAATACCTATCGAAAATTGTACTGCTGAGAGAGTTTGAAAATTGCATAGATTTGTTGTGGGACAGTTTATCAGATCATATACAAGCAGATTCTGAGATACAATATCGAAAATGCATTACAATTTACCGAGTCATCGAACCCATATCGACGGTCCGGCTTTTGATAAAGAATTGCAGCGAATGTTGGCAAAAGACTTGTTAAATCATGCGATAAACACGTTTCCTTTCGAACTACATATTCCCGGATATCAGTTTTGCGGTCCGGGAACGCGTTTAGAGAAGCGATTAGCTAGAAATGATATAAAGTATTAATTCATTGAATGCTGCATGTTGCGAGCACGACATAGCGTATTCACAGTAACGATTTCGCTGAACGACACTCAGCTAACAATATACTCGTCGAAAAGGCTTGGAAACACATTATCGCGAGTGATTCGAATCTCAGAGAGAGAACTGCAGCCACAACAGTTTGAGCAGCTATGAAGGCCAAAACGAAACTTGGTATGGGCTTGAAAACAAAAAAGAAGAGAAGCAAGCGGACACTTTCGATGATGAAACGCGGTGGCATCCTGCCTGTTCTATTGCTGCTCGGCATTCTGCAGGTCATTGATCGGCGGCGCCAAGGCAGTAACAATAACAAAGCGATGCAACGTCAGTTGAAAAAACTATAACCTCATAATCGCGTCATGGAAGGCCGCGGCGTTTATCTGCTTCTTACAAGTGTGGACAAGGTATCGCGCATAGAAAAAAAGAACGTCGAGGAAACGTTAAAAATGAAGTACCGATACCGCCAAAAAAAGTACCGATGTACAACTGCAATACCGCAAACTTGCAAACCGCATGCGTATTTTAGAGGCATCTTTATGTATATAATACCGGTCGAAGGAATACATCAAAACGAGAGCAGTATTGTAAATCTGAACAATGTCGAAAGATGCATTGAGTAGCATATACGAAAAGGGAGAATCGTGTGAGCTTCTTTGTTGGATCTCTATTAACAATGTGTGTATCACCGTGTATACAAAAAATGTTCAACATATTAGAACAGCACATACACGATGATTAAAGCTTGCGGTTAGTATTAGAATCTACTATTTTTACTTTTGACGATAAAATTTACATTTCAGAAGTTCAGAACACCCATGGAATCGCCATTGTTTCATCATTGCAGATTTGGTTATGGAAAATCTAAAGAAGCTTTGAGAAGATTTGGAACTGAGCTATCATTTTACTACAGATATGTGGACTGCTGTCGCTGCATCGCGACTGCTTTCCTTAATCACTTAGTTGATGAATTTTTGGAGTTATTTAATTCGTTACATCCAAGATTACAGTTCACGTTAGAGGTTAGTAATTGTTTGAATTTCTTGAATGTGACTATAATTAACGCGAACGAAAAATCGGAATTTAATTTGTATTACAAACCGACATTCTTGGGCAGGTACCTCAGTTTCTTATCTCTCCATCCGCTCTCACAAAAGAGAGATGTTCTAATGAGCATGGTTGATAGACCATTTACAGTCTTTTTATTTTTTTCGCCGAGATATCATATGGAAAACTCCAATTTTGTTATTAAGACGTTTTTGATTGGATAATGATTATCCGATCAAATTTATCTTTGAGACTATTAATTTAAGATTAAGATCTCTTTTAAAATACAAGACGTTAAAACAAGTAGACAAATCTAACAATAATGAGATTGAAGACAAAATAATTTCTTGGTTTACTATACCTTTTTTATCGGATATTTATATAAATTTAAGAACATTATTAAGAATTTTAATGTCAAATTATCTTTCTTTAATTTAAATAAATTTGACGGAATCATCAAAGCTCAGAAAAATGTTTTACCACACGATTCTAAAAAAAATGTTATATACAAAATTAATTGTAAAATTAATTGTAATGCTTCTTGTGGGATAGACAGATCGTAAATTAAAGAATAAATAAAACAAAAATGATATTAATAAAAAAAGTGATAATTTGTCTGTTACTTCAGAACATTAGAATTTGACCATGAATTTGATTGGAATAACACAAAAATTTTAAATAATGAGTTTTTGGTAAAATTTTTTACGATTTTTACGACGTACGATTTTTTGGTAAAAAGTTGGTGTTAGAGATGCTCAAAATAATAAAATGCAAGAAAATGGATTAAATTTGAAATCAGACACAGAATTCTTACATACGAATTCATGCTTATACGAACATAATAAATAAATTTTAACTCGGTTTTTGGGATCATTTGGAACTTGCTTCTGGACGAGAATGCATGTATATATTTTATTTAATTTTCTATCTATTTTCTTTATTCAACGACATTTATTTTCTTGATAATGTTGTTTCGTATTTACAATATTTAATCTTTCATGTTAATTTACATATGTGATTCTGCTTTGACACTGTGAACATATCGCTAAAGAGCTTGTTATAATATTCTTTTTTCCACCGTAATTTAATTTATAGTATTTCATTGTGCAGTTATGGAGTGCAGTAGATAAGTTTCCATAATAAATTGGTGATCTTTTTTTATGTTAATGTACTTCTTATATATTTTTTTTTTAGTTAGCACTTTAACAATTAAATGATGGTTACATACTTCAGATTTCATAATCTGGGAGACTTCTTTAGTGCACTCGATTACTTTGACTATTTGAATTGTATTAAAGAAATTGTATTAGACGAGATTACCAAAATGTTTGGAATTATTCATCAAGAGATTTTATTATACTAGACTGCTGAAGATGACTTGAATTAAGCCGAAATGTTCGGTATTTGTTATATATACGTAGTACTGAGAAATATATGTTGATCGCGATGTAATTACTGCAAATTTAGGTTCTAATTGCCCGTGTTTTCATTTATTGTTTAATTTGTAAAGTATATTATGGAATGAACTGCTTCGAAACATTGATCAACGTGCTTTCGTTTATCGAGAAAGCCTCTTGCGATCATTTATTACTCGCGACAAAACGAATCCATCAAGAGTACCATCGTGGACGTACGCATAGAATTTGACTGCAAGAAGAATGCCCGCCAATATTACTGCCTATTGCCTCATCATACACAATCATGTACTCGAGTATTGTCCGTTGTAGTGCGCAAGATTATGTAAATTGCAAGGTCAGCAAGTATTTAGAACTTTAAAAGAGAGAAAAAACCGGAGTAAAGCACAATCTTGAAGAATTGCTTGTCATATCAACGTTTGTGGATCTGCAAGAATTCATCGCTAACAAGAAATTTATCGTCAAAGAAATAGCAGTGCTGAAATAGGGGACCGTTCTCACACATTATATTTTTACGAGTGCCATGGAAATTTTTGATAAGAACCGACAAATCTTGCGCTTCCTGGTTGAGTACTTATCACCATGGATTGCGATGGGAGGACGGGATGGTCCCGTACAGCGAGGCGAAATGCTTGATCACGGTGGCTGTATTTGAAGATGATGCTATCGTGTACATCAAAGAAACATGGCTGTGGAACTTGCTTTTGGACGAGAACGCACATCTTGGATGCAGTTTACGAAGACATGGAATCTTTAACCAATCTAAATGTAATATTATACGATGTGGAAAATGCAAAGAATTGTGTTTTGCATAATAGCTGTTTAATATCAATTTGATAGTGTTTATGTCTATTAAATATTAGTCTGATAGCTGTTTATTTCTGTTAATCAATTCGATACTTATTTGAAAGCTATTAAATATTAGTCTGATAGCTGTTCAATAGATATACGTTTGCTTTTCAATGCGAAGCGCTGCAAGCGATAAAAATGCTAAGGTGGAAAAATGCTAAGGTGGAATCTTTCGAGCGCAACGTCTTCTCGTATACTTTTTGGCTGAAGTTTTTATTCGAGGCATTTTTATCGCTGATATATTGATTATGGCGATCTAATAACTGATGATCTAATTGTAAATGATGCAGAAGTTTATTCATAGAATCATTCGAACGCGTGATATATTTTTCGGCTATAATATAAACTTTTGACCGGGGCGTTGTATTTTTGCCTGCTGATATAACACATTGATCTAATTTAGAACTGATAAAAATGTTGAAGTGTATTCATGACATCATTCGATCGCGTGATATATTTTTGGTTGAGGTATAAATTTTGACTGAGGCATTGTTCTTTTTCTTATCATATAAATAGTAGGAATAATATTATGTTCCACGAATATCTTTATTACAAAATCTCGCACAGCCCTCACGGTCAATCAGTCTGCTTATCGAGTTTTCTTGTCGAGTTTATCAGTCAGTGTGAGAGTTAATCATAAAAATGATCAACATCAACACTTTGGTAGAATATGCCGCATACATAAACATGCAGATCCATCTATTGCTGGAAAAAGCGATTAATTTAAGTAAAGGTGCGCTGAACGTTCAGGCAGCGAGCAGAACCGTCAAACAACCAGACAGATTAAAAAGGATATCAGCGATAATAATGAGGTGATGAGAAAAATTTAGTATTACAGTATTATATTATTAGGATTTATTTAGTAAAATTTTCGTTTCTTGATCGAACGTGATTATCAAATAGATTCTCAATTGTCACAGTTTCCAAATCTTACATAACGATTTCAGACATGATAATGAGAGATAGAGGTGAACTTAGGAGTACCAAAAATCTGTCTGTAAAATTTGCCATTAAAAGAAAAAAAAGTGGAACTTAAAATTAACCGAATAACTATCAGAAATTCATCTAACGGTATATTAGTTTTGCAAGAAATGTGAACCAATTTTTTACTAATGCTTTCAGATACAAGTTCTATGGGAACATTAGTAAAAAGGACATTCAAGGATGCCAAAACATAATTAAATTCAAAAATCCTTTCCATTCACTTTGTCAACGAAATGAAAGCTATTTTTCACCTGGCTAGATACTTCAGGAATGCTGTTGTTAATAATATTGTGAAGAAATAAAGAATGTAAAGGACTATAAATTGACGAAACTATGATTCTTCTCAATGGATTTTCAGGACTTATGGACTTTCAGTAAGCCATAAGCTCTGGATATATTACCATCTGTAGTAAGTAGTCTTCAGTATGTGGACTTATCAATAAAGCATTTATTTTTCCATCTGACAAGAAGGCAGCGAAGATGATTAGACAATTTTCTCACAGGGTCCTTATTAATGCTAAAGTAAGTATTGTTGAAAGAATATTCTCCATTTTGTTAATCCGTTCTATCTAAAATCATTGTGACATTCCCCTTCAGCACGTGTAATAAGTAAATTGTGATCTCTTATAAAATGATTCGTAATATTTAATCAAACAAATAATTGTTTGTCATTATGGCTGACCGAAGGAAAATCGTTGAAGAATTTATTAAGAATAGAAATAAAATTGTTTCTAGTGAAGTTTACAACATTATTAGAACGGCCAGACGGGCCAGATATACTACTTTCAACACTTTTTATAAATTCTTAGTTTTGTCAATGTCATATTTGTTGATATGTAAACTAAAAGTCACCTAGTTGTAAACGAATTCCATGTAAAATTAAATGAGGAATAAAGTGGATGAGGAATCAATTCGAAGCCAAATTTTGTAATTTTGCATGAAGTTCATTTTTTTTTATTTTTGTAAAAACGCAAAATTTTTCATTTTAAATGATTACCAAACATGAATAACGCATCAATTCTAGATGACATTTGGAAGGATTTAAAGAGTGATAATTTTCATGTCACGTCATCAAATGGATTGTTACACCATTTTATAAAAATTTATCAAACTTATCGAACGATCTTTGTACAATACCATTTACATAGCTATTTACACTATTTCGGACGAGTTTTCTGTGTGTCAGAAGTAAGAGTTGTTCATTTGCTGGCACTTTTAGAGCTATAATACCTAACAGATTATTGCACAAACTCTGGGAAAAAAAGTTTTAAGATGTGTCATTTTATTTAGAGCCATTTAAGAGAAAAAGGAGAGGTCGATGACGAATGAATTGCAATGGAATTATATATTCTTTTAATAAAATAAGAATTGAATTTCTTGTATAGTCATTAGGCTGGATTTTCACCTGACTTTGTCAACCCTTTGTCAATTTTGATCACGTGACCTGATTTAACGCTGAAAATGAGCGTCATAGCATCAGGTGAAAATCCAGCCTTATAACCTATTTGTTTGTTGATTTAATTTGAAGGTGCTTTTTCATGCTAACAATAGATTACGTAATCAAAATTGACACTTGATATTTGTCAATTTCTATCACTTATTTTGACGCCAAAAATGAGCATCGAGCGTTGGTATGAAAAGGTATCTTTAGAGCTACAATGCCTAGCAGATTATTGCACAAACTCTAGGAAAAAGGGTTTTAAGATGTGTCAGTTTTCTTGAGACATAAAAGAACGAAAAATTTAGGCTGAAGTCACAGGACGACAAGATTGAACTCTGTCTAATACTTCAGTGAGGTTAGTAAGAACTTGCTTTTGTGATTTTTTTAATCTAAATTATTAAACGATGCATATTGTATATTATTCTAGATATATTTTAATGCAGAAATGTGAACTGAATCGAAAACTAGAAACGGCAAGTGTATTTTTAAAAAAATGCTATTCCAACTGTTTGGTGAACTCGTACTTTAGAATAGGAAAGGTGTATATAGGATATATTGATTTATTTTTCATTATTATTATGCAATCTATTGTCACTGATAATGTTTTAGATGTAAAGACAAATTGTATATATCGTATAATAAAAAATATACCTAATAAAAAATTAAATATATTTTTAAAAAGGTAATACTCCTAAAAATCTTATTTTTAAGCTCATTCATTTTTAAATAAATTTAACTTTCATTCTATTTATATTTACTTCTGTTGTCATGCTTCTTTAATTTATTCATTATAAAATCTTTGGCTCTCTCCCTCAACTTTCAGCAGAACATTTATTTTGCAATTGTTGGAAGTTTTCTTCGGACTGATAGAATTATATTTTTACCTCCCTAGAAGAATGGTCTTATCTTAGCAGATATTCATAATATGATTGCATTTTGCTGAATGCACTCATTGTTGTATGTAACACTAACCAAAATTAAAGGTTGCAACAGATATTTTTCGGAATGTAGCCTACTCACCGAGGGTATATTTCCGAAATTAACTAGCAGTATTGATAGCACTGCTTTTTCCAAAATAGAATTTCTTATGCTGTCAGTTACTAAAAGTTATTATTCATTCTGCATAAATTAACCTTAGGGAATTACTGATTTTCGATTGTTATTACTCCATCCCAAAAGGTGAAGCAAATACAGTAAAAGCAATAACAGAGCACAGAACGTGAAATCGTCTGATTGTGTAAAGTATAATACTAGAATAATATAAAAAGATAAATATAATAGGTTAATGAGAGTCAGCAACGACAAGTGGCGCAATTACTTAATGAACAATTAATACTCAAATATTGGATTGATGTCTTTTTTATTTTGAAAAAATACTAAAAATTCTAGAAAAGTCTAGCGCTTATAATATTAATCCTAAAGAAACAACGTATGCAATCCGAAAACCTTAATATGACCGCAAGAAGTTATAGGATTTTGTCTTAAATTTGTCCATGATGCTATTCCAAGACTGAATCCCATCTTTTTATTACAACGTATCAGTTAACAATTATAATTTATCATCATAAAAGGTTATTAAGTCTCTTCTCAAAAGCTTACATATACAAATTGTCCATGATAATGTAATGATGTATTGCTATGAAAAGTAATAATTTAAACTAGTGAGAATTTAAACAAATTAAAATGTTGTAAGATTTCAATTAATACCTGTGTTACTACCAACGAAGAAGATAATAATTACAGCGCATAACAGTATATACAGCAAGCAGTATTAAGATCAGAACTCAAAAGATATAAATTGCCATGTTTTTCCGTGCTTCTTGACAACTTATTTTAAACTGTACAAGTAACGAAAAAAATCGACGATTGTGAATGATGAGGAAATTCAAAGGAGGGGAAAAAGATGACGCGAAACATTCAGGAAGGGGAAAGTACTTGTATAACGGGAGAATATATTTCTGGTAAAGATTCTGTGTCATTTTTTTAAATTAAATTCATTCTTTAAAAATCATCTCAGAAGTCAGTCTTTTGTTATAAGATGGTTTTCTATCTAAAATTTTGACCTTGTTCCAATCAAAATTATGATTAAGTGAGGTCCGGTGAGTAGATGTGACATTTGGTGAGCCTAATTTTTTATTTTAATATTCGATGAGTGCTCAATGATTCTTGTTTTTAATTTCCTTTTTGTCTGACCAATGTATGATGCATAATCATGACATGAGATCTTATAGACATCATGATGTGCTGAATATTCTTTCTCAAGAGTATTCTTTCCAGTTGTGATGTATTTTTTCAAAGTGTTCGAAATTATAAATGCAGGCTTTAAATTAACACTTCTGGCTATGTTGGAAAAAGATTCCGAAATGGTTCTAATAAAAGATACAGTTAAGTACTTATTATAATCTCTCATTTGATTTTGGTGATTCCTATTGTTAGAATAGAACTTAATTCGCATTTGAATTGAAGAGAAGAGGATATCCATTTCGTAATAAAACTTGTATCACATCAATAATATTCAATAATATTCAATAATATTCAATAATATTCAATAAAATGGAATTTCCGGGTAAAATAAAAAGAAAATTTTGTCAAATAAGTTAAAAATTATATCTCTTTTATGACAGACAGGATGTTATGAATGGAAATTAATTTATTATCTTTCAGAAAATGTAAATCTTTTTATAGGTGTCAAATATAATTCTATGCTGTCATTGGCTATTATCATTGCCGACTTCAAGCGTGATTGTTTTTAACTTGTTCATGGAACAAGTTAAAAACTTCTAATATCTATATTCTATTTAAATTGTCTGGAGGAACAACGAATAATATATCGTCATATTTACATATCTAAAGTAAAAGAATAAACAACATGACAATAATTGAAACGATTTTTCTTCCAAATTTTCCATAACTATATTTGCTATAATCGATGACAATGAAGAACCCATAGAAGAACCAAAAACCAGTCCTAAAATCTTTTATTAAAGGAAAAATTGGTGGATTCTAATATTAATTTATTATAATACCTATAAAAAATTTTTTTTTAGGAATTTTTATGTTTTTCGAAATATTCTTCCAATTCTTCTCAATATTTTCAATTACCAATTCTGTTGGTATATTGATAAAAAGCGAAACAACATCTAAAGAGGCTAATTGAGACTTAAAAGAGGCTTAAAATAAATCCCATTTAGCTTGTCAACTAATTGGAAGCTATTTTCCACTTGATTACATGCTATTTTTAATAATGAAATGAAAAGAGTGAATAGTGAGCTGTTAATCGAAAAGACAATAATTTTAAGAAGAGTATTAGATTTGTGAATTTTAGGATGCCCATATGCCCTCTGGTGCAAAATATCCCAGCTCACACTCCTGAAAAAAAATGTATCAATAGTTGTTTAAAATCTACTAACGAATTTTATTAAAAATTTATTAAAAATTTATTTAAATAATCAAGATTTATTAAAAATAATCAAAATTCTTATTACCAGAGCGGACAAAGGCTACAAAGGCTATGGAGCAAAATGTTAGCTGACAAAGACACGAAGCGATTTCCTTCTAAAAAACTAACCAATGACCTTTATAACCTTATCAATAGATGGAAGAAGAATAATTACATCGATGAACTTACTTACAAAAGGTTACGCACTACTGACGAAATATTAGGTGTACAACTTTGCTTCCGCCGTTTTCCTATAGATGGCTTTAGTGGTAAGTGATGGTCGAAATAAATAGATCATAGACGTCATACAATAAACTTGGGCATCTGTCAACATAATCCCATAGAAACATTAGTCGATTT
>Ga0157364_1008692_pt1 | contig 10529 bp, 2 predicted proteins | sample AttsexASBM2_FD_111476 | JGI IMG/M metagenome (GOLD analysis project Ga0157364, IMG submission 111476) | Fungus gardens microbial communities from leaf cutter ant in Ribeirão Preto, State of São Paulo, Brazil - Atta sexdens ASBM2 | ecosystem: Host-associated > Fungi > Mycelium > Unclassified ... | reverse complement strand
TTTTGATCAATGGCACACGGCCTCGCTAACCAGCATTTCCGGTCTTATGAAGAAGTAAAAAATTGGATCGATTCGTGGATAGCCTCAAAAGATGACCAGTTTTTTCGACGCGGGATTCGTACGCTACCTGAAAGATGAGAGAAAGTAATGGCCAGCGATGGACAATACTTTGAATCATAAATGTATAACTAATTTTTTACAATAAAGCCTCGAATTTCGGAAAAAAACGGCGGAAGCAAAGTTGTACACCTAATATAAATATCTTATTAAACACAACCGACATTAAAGATCCTTTCGAAGGCTGAAAGTCTTAACAACATACTTAATTTTAAAAAAATAATATGTTAAATAATTTATTATAATTAATTTTTTAATTCTTTAAATAAAATAAATCTTTCCCAATACATCATATATCGTAGTTATAATATAATAAAATTAAAAAGTACGAAAAATAAAATATGTAAAAATAATCCTTTTTTGCAAATTTTTCAAAATTATGGCGTGATAAAATAATTTGGAAAACTCATTCATATTCAGCATCCAAAACACTACAATATGAAGAATGATTATTTTGATTTGGTGTTTAAAATAAAAGTCATTTTTTGAATAATGTTATCAGCGCATTGTATAATATGATAGTGTAATAAGAAATAAATGCATATTTTCTTCTTTCTATCAATATGCATATTATTTTTGTGCAAATAATGGAGTACGTTTATCTGTATAAATGATCGCGATTTGAGCGAATGATGCGGAGTGATTCATGCAATTTATATTAACTGATTGAATGAATATACTTTTATATATCAATTGTTGCTAAGGATGATGCATTTTTTAAAAAAAATTAAAATGATAGAATTAACGGTTACAAATTTCTATTTTTATTTTGTTTTTATAATTGCGACTTCTTATAACTTTTTTTTTCTAAAACTATGTACTTGTTTTATGTTAAATGCAAGAAGTAATAAAATAAGTAATTAAAATGATATTTTTACAATAATTTGATGAGTAATTAATATTTATAACATAATTAAAATTTGTAAAACGCAAACGAGAAAAGTGCATTTCCGTTGCCGATGTAAAGTTACACCGTCATCGAGCGGTAGCTAGAGCGAACTGAGTAAATTTAAATTCGCGAACAAAGCATGGTCCAAATTTTAAATTTAGATACGCGGTTTATGCGTTCATCAACCAATAGACCAAAGTAGATGAGCAGTTAAGTATAAGCGCAGCTATCATCATTATTATATTGTATCTTATTATATTATTCAAAATATTGCCACTATTATATTGTTCAAAATAAGTTATCATTAGTCGCTTATACATAAGCATTCTCAGAAACTCTATCTGATAAAAAAAGTCTAACAAAACTGATGTATAAGCACAATATATCCTTTTATTTCGAAAAAAGTATAATAAAGAAATAAATTCTTGAAAAGAACTAGTTTCTATTGATTTTTAAAATAATATAATAATTAAGAATTTTCAGTTTAAAATAAATATTACAATTAAAAGTACAATAAACAAGAAAATTCTAGTGGCTTAATATATAAAAGTTTTATAGAATGTAATTATGTTTTTTCAGATATTTAGAGAACACTCAAAAAAAATATTCTGCCGATAAGCGGGGAATTCCTCTTAGCATTTTCTTTAGCAAAAAATCTTGCATTAATCAAGTACATGTATTTATAACATGTATTCATTTATAAAAATTAGGACACATGAATTATGATCAAAAATAAATTCCTCTAAAAAAAATTCTATTATAATAATTCAAACAGCGTTTCAAAATAAAAGAATATACAAAATATTAGCGACACACTTATTTGTTAGAAGAAGTTTGTCATTATTTTACGTGCCATAATACGCGTGCATGTCAATACGCATGTAAGACATTCTTTTAGTATTAAGAGGATTGCAATTCTAAATCCAGTACTTTATAGTTATACAAAATTCCATTATTTTGTAGAGTATCCTCTTGAGGTCATATATAAATGGAAAATCCTCTGACATTAACGCGGAACCGCTAAATGATAGAATTTTTTTGGGGGGTGAAACAAAATAAAAACAAAAAAATAAAAAAATTAAATATTTAATTTTTAAGAGCAATAAGAAAATTAGTACCAATATAAAAACTAATAAATAACTTGATAATTTAAACAAGATTTTGTGCTGCTTTAAAAGTATAAGACTAATAATTAATTTTTGTATGCATTAATCTTTCTTTTTTCTTTTTTACAAAAAGAAATAATAATTTAATTACTTTTATTCATTTATTCTATTCTATACTTTTTCCTCTTATGTTTAATATTTGAAATATTTCATGTTAATTTCCGCGTTTAAAAGTTAAACTGTCATAGTGCTTTTCTAAAAATCAATAATAATCAAGACATAAAGGAATGATCCTCTCGATTTCTTGAATGACACTTTATCAAAAAATAGAAAACATTTTACCTGTGCATAGCAATATTAATGTAACTATCAGCAATTAATCTGAATCCATTTTTATGTCCACCTGTTATTTTGTCGAAACACAATTTGAACGCCAATCATCGCCCGACTGATCTACCTGGCAGATTCTTCGTCGAGAGACTAATGTATCCAACTTCCGCATTATTATAAACTATATGAAACTGCAGTCTTGATCAGTCAATTAGAGGATCGCGAATGCACTTAAATAAATTTTCACAAATCTAGCATTTTATATAAAAAAACAAGAAAAAACAAATAGAAATTTAAAAAATAATCTCGTTTAAGATCGTATATTTCCTTCCATTGTGTGCAATTAAAACTTATCAAGAAACTTTTTAATTGTTCAAATATTATTCAAATCCAACGATAACTACAAATCTCCTTAAGATAATTACAAACGAAATCATTTTAAAATCTTTTCTAATCGTAAAAAAATCTACTATTCACTCAAAAATAATAAGTCGATCTTGAAATCAATGACCAAAAATTTACCTTTCTGTTTTTGAAATTATAAATGTTCTTATGTTAGAATTCATTCTCTCTCTCTCTCTCTCCCTCTCTTTCTCTCTCTCCCTCTCTCTCTCTCTCTCTCCCCTTCCCTCCCTCTCTCTCTCCTTCCCTCCCTCTCTCTCTCTCTCTCTTTCCCACCCTCTCTCCTGCTCTTCCCCTTTTCTTTCTCCCATCTCTTCTCCTTTCCTCCATCTCTCCCCTCCCTCTCTCTCGCTCGATATCACTCCTTTCTCTCTCCCATTCTTCTCCTCTTCTCCCCCTTCTCTCTCTCTCTCTCTCTCTCTCTCTCTCTCTCTCTCTTTCTCTCTCTCTCTCCCTCGCTACTTTAACTTTAGATTTGGCACTTTCTCTCAAAAAAATTATTTTAATTCAAACATTTACTATTTATGATATTTTTAATAACTTATTGATAAGTTTAAATATTTTTAAGCATATAAAATCTGTCCTTTTATAATACGTTTGCTTCCTTATTCTTATCATTCTTAATGGATCAAACATGATGTAGATTTTGCAGTTGTTAAGATTCACATCAAAATCACAGAAGGCGCGATGTTCTATTTTACATTTTAATCAACAACATTCATAAAATGTCAGAATATTAAAGCATAAAGCTGATTACGTAAATTGTAATAAACTTGTCAAAATCTTACAGTATTTCTTTTTTTATTAAAGGTAATACAATACTTCTATTACAAAAAAATTTTATTTACAGTCCTTTTTATTTAATAAATACTAATTAGTTCAACATTATCTTAAATGACTTAATTATTAAGTAATGTTTAAGTAAATAACTCATTACACTAAGTAATTGCATGAAAGTCAGTAAAAAAAGATATATTATATTAAATAAAAAAAATATATTACATTAAGTAACACACTATTACTTTAAGTTGTCAAGTTTATTACAAACATTTATTGTGCCTAAGACTGTAAATCAAAATAGCGTTTCTTTATAATTTTTATAATATAAATGCATTTAGGAATAATTTTGCTCTAACAAACAAAATTTCCGAAAAAATTGGATAAATTGATATGAAAGTGCAGTCAGCCAAATCAAAATAAACATATGTGTACTTGGGACAGTAGTATTAAAGTTGTACATGTGCATGATTTTGCAGATAATTTTACAAAGAAAAAATAATTTAACAAAAGGGATTCTCCCTCTTTCACGATGATGCGGTTTATTATGTCACATGATTCTTTCTATCTCCCCTTTCTAATATACTTGTGATGTTGTTTGGAATGCTGATGACTGTGACACACTAAAGCTGTTATCACACCTGTCAGTGTGATCTCTTTAGTGAGTTTCAAAATTGATCAATAAAAACAAGCTAGGATAAGAAACTTCTTCTTAATAATCCGTTTATCCAACATTTCAATAATGCATGTATGAAATAATATGTATTAATTATAATTCTTTGTGAAATGTCTTTTGTATGATTAAAAAAAATCTGTTTATTAGATTAGTGCTGCGGCATATTATTTGGCAGTAGCCACTACCATGTGTAACTATTTCAAGTTCCATGTACACATATTCCTTCGAATTTAGTGGACATCCATTTGTGTAAGTACTTTGGTAAAAATAGTAAACTTAATGGAGTTAATTACATGTAATCTTTTATAATAGAGTTTTTCACAAAATATTGCTACATATACATTAATTGATGCAACTTAAAAATATCTTGGTATATCTTTCTTCATATATATTTTTCTCAAGAGCTATAATATTAATTCGCAAGTAAAATAGCCAGATTGATTGCTTTTAAAGTTTTTAAAACTTTTATGCTGTTAAATTATATTTATCCAATAATAACATGGAGCTTAAATATCTTATCTACTTAATCATCAGACAGCTTCTCATAACACATGAATGATAAGCCAACTTTAATATCAAAAGTTTGAAACTAACAATGCAAACTGACTTTGCGGATTATCTTCGCAAAGTCGTATTAAAACAATGATAGATCTAAAGCAATTCTAATTCCGTGGAAATAATTCATCACCAGAGTGAAGCAGCATGATAAAAGGCTATATATGGTTCAACAAAAGGAGAGAAACGGAGATGGATAGAGCAGCAGAATCTTGAAGGAAGAAATGAGAAACAAACGACGGGGCGTTCTGACCAGAAATAGAAAAGCGGTAGGAGAGGAGAGTCGCTAAGCATCAGCCAGAGTAGTGTTCCCATGTGATTCTCTTCGTCGGATCGAACTCGGTAGTTCACATCGAAGCATGCCACGCGGCATCTCAATGAGATCCTCTCTGAGGAGTCGTGATTCGTCCTCAACATCGACCGGGGTCGATCCTCGGGAACGCATCAAGGATTGCTGCCGAAAACTAGTGGCTTTTATGTGCACTCAGGTCGGTGTAGGGGGTTTGGTAGTAGGTTATGCCATTGTGGGTGCCTTTGGCTTCATATCAATTGAATCTCAGATCGATCCAAGAACGACAGTGTGTGTGCAGGATAATATACGTCGGGAGTACGCCAATGAATTGTGGCTGAGCACCGCTAGCAATCAGTCGGTGAACGTATTCAACCAAACTGCCTTCTATGTGGTGTCTAATAGTATTCTACAACGTTATCAAGAAAATATTACTGACAGAAAACGACAGAAGCTAAACTGTAATGATCTAACACCTCAAGATGTCTGGACATTCCCAGCGGCGTTGATGTTCTGTCTCTCGGTGTTCACTATGATCGGCTATGGTAGCCTGGTGCCGAAGACTCAGTGGGGTAAAGGCGCTACTGTAATTTACGCTGTATTAGGCATTCCATTGTACGTGCTCTATTTCTTGAACATGGGCAAGGTGCTTGCACAGACTTTTAAATGGCTATATACGCAATTGCACGAGTGCACCGGCCAGCGGAAACCTGGACAGAGAATTATCGTGCCCTCGACTGCTTGTCTTTGGGTGATATTCGGCTACATAATCGTTGGTTCCATCATATTTGCTGAGTGGGAAGGATGGGACTATCTGGACAGTACTTATTTCTGCGTCACCTCGCTCTGTAAGATCGGTATGGGCGACTTAGTTCCAGGCTGGAGTCACTCTACGAAGGACAGCCAGACAAAACTTATCATTACCTTTGTGTATATGTTGTTGGGCATGGGCCTAATAGCCATGTGCTATAATCTGATGAAAGAGGAGGTATACGTGAAAGCTCGAGAACTCAAGGAACAGCTGAATCAAGTGATGGATACAATTCATTATAAATTAATAACATGTTGTAAATCGGAACCTACGGATTAAGGAATCAAAAACGATTCACAGGATGAATCATGAAAATTATAAATAATGTCAAAATATATCATAAGAGAGTTCAAAAGCGATAATCGATATGAATTTGAATTATTTAAAGCCTTATCGATAAAAAAATTCTCTACAATCAATAAGAAATTCCGCAAATATAAAGAAAATACAAGATATTATAAAACAATATCCATATTTTAATTTTAATATCTTAAAGAGAAATATTAAAAGATTCTCCTCTAAGAAATAAATTGTTCTATTTTCAATACATTATTAAATAATTACTGAAAATTATAGAGATAAATAAAAATTATGAAATGTTGTAATTATCGAATACATTGTTTAACTAATTATAAAATTTATAATTTTTATTATGTTATTGTATTAATTATTAATATTATTGCAAAAATAATAAGATTGTTAGTATTTTCATGTTTGATAAACTTAAATACAAATAGATTATAAATATATAATCGCCAGATACGTTAGAATAGTTTGCTTGCAAAACACGGATTGTGATTTATATCGATGTCAATAATATTTTTAATACTATCATAAAATCGACATCATATCATCTATACTATAAATATATGATGGGAATGACGATATGCAAGTTTACATATTGATCACTATCAGTCACTCTATGAGTAGTGTGAATACATTCTTGCAAGATTATTTGCGTTTCTTGATATTGGAAACGTTAAAATATATTCTTTTTATGACAGAATTATCAACATTTTTCTGCAAATAATAAAATTGTGAAACATTAAATATCCTAATCATATTAAAACAAAATGAAGAGAATTATTAATAAATCTTAAAATTGCATTTAATTCGTAACACAGTATTTTCATTTAAATATTAATAAAAAATAATTTTATTTTATTTAAAATAATATTATTAATTTTATTTTTTATTAATTGTATAAATATATAAATTTTGATGCGAGAATGCACTTTACTCATTTAATTATAATTTAATTATAAGAGTTAATTATAAGAAGCGAAAAGTTATAATTCTCTTATTTATCATATTATATTCTAACGATGAATATGCCGTGAATTAATGCGACTATATATGATTTTTACTTACAGTTAATTTATTACAAATTTGAAAACAGGGATTTATTACAGTACCGAAATGTCTATTATAATGGCTATAGGATATATTGATTTGACACAGACATGTCAACTACAAAATATTGTGCTACCGATTACCAAGGGTATAGTCACTCTGCTAATTTATCGATCATGATAATATCCAACACAATAAATTAATGAGGTTGCAATGACCTCGCCGAAAGAAATGATGCACAAATGTAGATAATCTATTGCTTGCATTGTTATACATTCCACAAAATAATTTGTATACGATTGTTCGAAAATAAAAATGTATTGCTAAAAGGATAAACGTTATGTAATGTGTTCTTATGTTTATATCTACATGTATGTGCTACTTTATTAAAACTACATTGAGATATCTGTTGCATTTTGTTCGGTATCAAAACGATGTGTTTTGTTATAATTAATTATAATTCCGTTCTTGATTACCAACAACGATTACACATTCTATATGTAATAACAGTACATCCTGCCGTTATATTTATGTAATTCAAATCACAGTTAGATTATGAAACGTTAAGTTGAGAGAGCGTGGTGATAGGTGACAAACAATTCGCCTTTCATTCTGACCATTTCAATTATTTAATTTGCGAGTTTACATTAACAAAATTTTATTTTTTGTAATTAATATACGATTGAAAAAGACTTTTGTAAGCTGAAACCAGTTTCGCTGATTTTTTATATGTTGATTTTTTTAAATAAAATTTTTTTTATATACAAAATATATATCATTATTTAGCTCGTTTTTGGTCTGAATTCTATTCTTTATTGAATTGCGTCATTAATGCAGAATTGTAGTCTTTTCAGCTAAATTTTTTTGTACAGTTCATCTTTCCTCTTCTTTTATTCGTTGGGAAGATAGAGAAAATTATTATTACTATTTTTCTCTTGTCCCTTTTTTTCTTTTGGGAACCATTTTCCAGATATCCGGCAGGATATGCAGAGAAATATCTCGGCACTGGATAATTACTCTATCAAATATCAGAGATCCGAAAATAATGTGACGCCGGATATTCAATATCCAATAATTTTATGGTTCAATATATATATAATTAATATTTTATTTTATAGCACTGTATTGCAAATCATATTTTACTTTCATTTTATTTTTATACATATTTTTTATTTTCAAATATGTTTTTTCGAATGGATGTTCTTAAAGTTTAAAGAAGTCTGATTAAAAATAGAAATATAATATTCTATAAAATTATTAACAAATCTTCAATTTTGTTGAATTTAATACAGTAGAAATGTCTGATTTTTTGTTTGGTGTACTATACAGCTCATATGAGCTTATATGCTATATCTATATCTGCCTTGAAATAATAATCCAGTACGATTACAGAAATAACCCAACCCAAAACTGTCATGATTCTCAATGAGTCACTTTGGTTTCGCTGCAAATGATTAACGGAGAGCGCTATCTATATAATCTCAGACCACATAATTTCTAGAGATGTATATACTCATATTTATGTTTTGAATAAAAATAAAAGACTTATGGCTATATCTTGTTAATTTATTAAATTTTGGATTTTATGAGTAATTCATGATATTATAAATTATAAATTTTCTCTTGTTGATAAAAAATTCGCTTAAATTTATCATAGTAAAATATCATAGTAAATGTGATTATAAATTTATTGACACACACACACACACACACACACACACGCACGCACGCACGCACGCACGTACGCACGTACGCACGCACGCACACACAAATGATTATCGATTTCATAAATTAGCGCGACCTTTCTTAAATTGAAGACCATTCTTAGATATAGATACAAAATCTTGCGTATAATGTTTATTTCGAATGATTAACAGTTTCATAAATCATAAAAGATTTATTATACAAATGTGTAATGTTATCGTGCTAATATAATTGTACTGTAGCTGATAATAGTCAATTGAACTTCTTCTGGTAAATGTGATTTGTTGAAATAAAAGTAAGTATATCGCAAGTTCTCTACTTTATCCACCTTTAATAAGATCGCGTAACACAAATGTACTTATTGAGTACAGATAAATGATGCTTTAGTAATATTCTAACTTTAGACCTCAATTTGTTGATTTTTTTATTTGTTTACAGTTGATTTGTTTATAGTATTTAAAATAATAGATATATTATTCAAATAAGATGAAATACAGTTTCCTAAAAAAACTGAAAAAGCTAATAAAAAATGAAGTCCATATAAATAAATTTAAAAAAATATAATTCTTGATATACTTCGGCTTTTAATCAGGAGATGCGGTAGTGTCATGTTAAAAAAAATCATGTTAAAAAAAATATATAAATTGTAATTAAATCAGAAATTAGAATAAAACACTCATGTGTTTTTATAAACAATTTAGAAAAAAAATATATAGAAGTATAAAAAGTATGAAAAAAGATAAAAAAGGTAATTGTACAAATTTAATTCTTAATTATTTAAAACACCTTGCTAAATATATATTTTTTTTATAATAAAAACTCGCGAAAAAATATTTCATATACAAGATGTTTTATAAATGCATGTCAATACTTTCGTAAATAAATCTATACACTAAAATAATTAAAAAATGTCACATAAACATATCTCATAAACATATTTAATTTTCAAGTTACTAGATGACTAAAAAAAGTGTTTGAATTAAGTATGTGTCTCGAAAAGCCTCAATATAGCAACTTAAGAGGAGAGAAAGTGATGGAATTGCTTCGAAATGGATTCGCGATCTTAAGAGAAATAAAAAACGTTTTATTGTCTGTAACTCCGCAATTTTATAATACTTGTTATTGCCACAAGGATACTCAATCGAATATCTAGTTTCTATTCGCGAAATCGCTCCTTATCGCTCTTTTCGAGATCTTTTCTGAACACGATGTTATCTCTGCAGGTCGTTATTATTTGGTTTACAATTTTGATTTAAATAGAAACATTTTATCATTACACCGTTACCTGTACAGAAAGATAATCGTTTATATCTCGCGGAATTTAAAAATTAAATAAATTAAATTGAATCATGATTACAGAATACATTTCATTCCTTCCTTTCGATGCGCGTTAACTGTTGAGTATGGGAAAAAGTTCGTGGCGATTTTTTAGTAAAATTAAAGTGTTTTTCTTAGAGTATTGAAATCAATTTATTTAAACCAAATATGCTCCATTATTTTCTATAATATTTTGCCATTTT
>Ga0157364_1008691_pt1 | contig 10529 bp, 3 predicted proteins | sample AttsexASBM2_FD_111476 | JGI IMG/M metagenome (GOLD analysis project Ga0157364, IMG submission 111476) | Fungus gardens microbial communities from leaf cutter ant in Ribeirão Preto, State of São Paulo, Brazil - Atta sexdens ASBM2 | ecosystem: Host-associated > Fungi > Mycelium > Unclassified ... | reverse complement strand
TATAATATTTATATATATATATTATATATATATAATATATATATATATATATGATAAAAGTGACTATTATAGTTAAATTATAATAAATTACATTTTTTTCTTATATAAATTCACAAGAAATATTATTATCATCGCCTTAAGAGACCGAATATCGCATTGTCACTCATATATGTTTTCGGTCGATTCTCATTTAACATTGTTCATTATAAATTTTTCAATATACATTTTTCAATATAAATATTTCACAAAGAATCAATTAATTTAGTTTTAAATAATTAGAAAAGATCGAAAGATAAAGTTAACGGACTCGTTTTGCGAGAAAATCGCGTTTTATCTTAGAGTAGTCAATAAGATTTCATGTATAATCATCTTTATCTTTTTTTCATTTGACGCGCTTTGTTTATCAGCTACGTGGCGTATTATCAGTCACCAGTAATATCGAACCAATAATGAAACACAGGCACCTTCGTCAGTTGCCGAAGCGCGGCCTTATCGTCGCGTGTCATATCGTTCCACTTCATCGGTCACCCGGGAAAAACGGAGTTAAGAGGAAAACTAATAAGGAGGACGGGAGGAAAAATCACGAATTCTGCCGAGAATCGATCTTTTTCGTAATCGATCGCGATGTGCATGTAATGTAAATTGAATTACTACCAGTGGAATATTACGCGTGCAATTATACGTACGATAAGAAACGGCCTTGGATCGGCTCAGTGTGTTCATTATCTTGTGAAATTGGTCTCAGAGCTGTGTCTTTAATAAGACTTGATTAGAGCGAAATTTACTTTGGTTCAGTGCGGAAACGCGAGTGTACGACGTGAGCGCACCGCGATATTGCATCAGAATGTTCCGGGAGAAATCCTTATAATTCTTATAATTTTGCTCCATTAAAAACATCGATGAATCCTCGCGTAACGAAATGCTCGTCCATGCATACGCGTCGCATTTTTCTAATTAAAATTCCGACTAATTATACACGTGGATCGGAGAGAATTATTGAAAGTATCAGTGATTGTGCACCTTAATTATATGGATTTTATGCAGGCTTAAACTGTCGGACCGTCAGAGATGTCCGCATTGATAATAAATATAAAATTAGCACACATGTCATTTTCCCGCACGACCGATCATAAAATAATGATATGATTGTCGTATAACAAAATCGCATGCATATAATATTGATAATAAATATATTGCATAAATATAACAAGTGCGCGTTGCGGAGTGATTTTAACGTTCCGGTGAAATTTCCGCGATCCGGAGAGAATCAGAATAAAAGTTTAATTAAGTTTAAACAACGCAGCGGTATGTCATGTGTGTGTGTGTGTGTGTATGTGTGTGTGTGTGTGTGTATGTGTGTGTGCAATCGTAAATTGTTTAAAAATATTTTAAACATTTGATTCGGACAATGTGCGATGCACAGAAAAAAATATAAAATAATATACATATAATACTGATAATAAATACATTATACAAATTATATGTGACAAGTGATGCGCGTTGCGGAATAATTATTTATGAATGCGCTCTAAAATTCTAATAAATTTTATGAAATTGAAAGTCTACATGGAGACTGGCTCACTTATGTGAAATTTATTGTATTTTTCTATATAAATAAGCGATCGTCGTATAGCAACACTGTAAGCCATTTCTTACATTTTATAAAGTAAATCTATAAATTATCATATATCTTAATTTATTTTATCGAGCTTTTGCTTTAACGAATATTTTTGCTTTAGTGCTGACAAAATTTACTTTACTATATGATAAAAAATACAAGTGCATAAAATCTTGAAAGTTATTCATTTATAATCTTGAATATGCTTGAGTATGCTTTATTTTACTGTAAAGTAATAATCATTTTAATGAATTTATTATAGTGAATCGTAATGTATATACTTTTTTGTTACTTCCGATATTTTTACTTTCAGACAAGTAAAGTTGTCGTAAGTTCGGTAAAAATAATCAGAATATTTTTATTAGATAAAAATCTTTTGTAAGAGAACAAACTAGATAAAAATTACTCTATTTTTCTCCGTATATAACAAAGTCTATATTAGTATTAAAAGTGATGTTTATGTACTGATCGCCATTTATATTTCGAATTCTAAAAACTTTAACCGATAAATCAAGCAATATTAATATCGTAAGAGAGAAATCTCACGAGTTTGAATGGTATGCTTTGATGTGAATCTTTCCCGGCAAAGTTTCTTCGGCAAAGTTTCTTTCTCTCTCTCTCTTTCTCTCTCTCTCTCTCTCTCTCTCTCTCCTTTCCTCACGACAGGAAAAGTCGAATTAATAAAATCACGGTTATCCGTGCCCTTTTCGTGTTTATGCAGCCGTGCAAGCAGCCATAAAAATGGCACGACGAGAGAGAGAGAGAGAGAGAGAGAGAGAGAGAGAGAGAGAGAGAGACAAAGACTCGTTGCCATTACGAATCAAACGTAATAATACGCAACCGATCGAATATTCCACCTGTACGGGGTGTTGTACAATTGTCGATAAACCGTAACCTTGACCGACTTAACAATCCGATCGATTCCGCGACGAAAGAGAAACTTTAATTGACGGAATTATATTGGTGAAACGCGCAGATCTCAACTTACTTGTTGTGACCATTTGTGATGAGTTAGTATCGATAATTATCGAGGTCAAGTAACGAATGTCGCAAAATGATATCATTTATTAATTATTATTATAGTTAGTAATTAATTATTATTATAGAATTCAGAGTAAAATAAATTTTAGTTAGAATTTTATGTGACATATAATATGACGAAAACATTTGAAAAATCAGAAACAAATATATATTTAAAATATATAGTTCCGAAATTCGCAACTCAAAATATTATATTTATACTGGAAAAAGAATCTGATTACTTTAATTGGAATTTTGATTGAAAATTGGATCAATCAAAATTTTATGGTTGATTCTATTATGATTGTAGTTGAAATAATCAGAATTCTATTTAATATGATTAGAATATTATCTTCTGGTTTATTTATTCTCAACTAGAAATTGTTCTCAAAAATTTTTCTTGAATTAAATAAAAAGCTATTTGTAAATTTTTATTTTAAATAGACTTTTTAAAATATACGCGTATAATTACAGACGATTTTAAATGGTCACCTGCGAATATTAGTGAACGCATGGCATTAAAGTGCTTACTAAAATTACCGCACGCGCAACTCAGGACAGGTGACCATATAAACATAATTGGCCATATTTAAACTCATATTAAAATTACTGCTTAAAATAAATTTAAATAATTAAAATAAATAATTTTTTTATTAAATTTCTCGGAAACTATTTTGCTATAGTATTTTGAATTGTGAATTTCAAGATATCCTGTATAATAAGTACGTACATAAGCAAAATATACTTTTTAAAATATTATTGAAAAGTTTTGTTTCAAATAATCATTCTAATAACCAGTAATTTAAATAGTTACATCTAATTATTCACTTTATTTTTAAAGCGATGAAATTTTCAATTTTCATGGCAATTTAGATTAAAAAGAATATTCATTGTAGAAAAAAACATGCTATACGTTTGCTAGCCAAATGACTTTTTAAATTGAACCTTTTTATCGCATATGTATTATTATACGGATCCAGTATGTGTTAAATTGTAGTCTGTTTCGGCGGCTCTCCAATCTAAAATAATGCTCGTCAAAATTTTGCTGCGTAGGCTTGCACTTTTACATGAGAGTCCACAAGAAAGAGTTTGAACGTCACGTTCGATCAATTAAAATTACATTTTGCGCTCGTTTTTTAACTCATAAGTTGAATCGATCGTAAACCATATTTACTAATAATTCAATTTAAAAACTGCATTTTTTACTATCTGCTGTACATTTAGTGTATCCATCTAATCTTATAGATTTGGCGCAATAATAGAAAAAATCGTTATGTAACACATAACGTATAATTTCACGATACATGTGACAATCGCGTGATAACATATTATCTCTACTGATTCTTGGAAAATATATATTCCCTGTAATAACATACTTATTGTTGTAGAGAACACAGCTTAGACAGGTGCGACAAACAGAAAGAAAAATATCTAAATATATTTATCAATTTATTCTAATAATTATGATTATAATGCGTTTACAATTGCTAAATTTTTTTACTTGAAACAAAAGATAAGTTATGTCTTTAAGAAAACAGGAAATGTAAGAGATAAAAATGAATGTGACATTGAATTTATCTTTGATAGTATTTTAAATCCATTTTAGAGATTTATTATGGACGTTAGAAAGGATAAAATTCTAATTAGAATTTTATGTGATATACTACAATATAATAAAAGAAACATTTAAAAAATCAGAAACACGTGTATATATATATATATATATATATATATATATATATATACACATATAAAATATACATTAAAATACAATAAAGCATACATCATATACGTTACTTAAAATTATAAACAGAATTTCGAAATCTGAAATGAATTGTATATATAAGTTATTTAATGGGTTTAATATGCACGGTAAATAAAAGTGAAAGGAAAGACATATTCTAAAAAACCTATGCGTCGCACGAATGTTGAAATTTCGAAGGAATTTGATATAGATATCGTTCGCGCGAAATTTGTCCGAGCAAGTCGTATCCCTGATGCGATCTGATCATTACTATTAGGCGGGATTTGCGATTAAACGCAAAATAATGTCGATCAAATATTTATCAAAGACACGATCGGCTGGCATTCGAGTGCATTAAACGATGACATCTAAGAATTCACATTTTATTTTGACGCACAATAATTAGTTACAATAATTACAATAATTACTCATATCTTAATTTATTTATATTTATAGTTTTATTTATATTTATAGTTATTTATAGTTTTATATTTTTTATAGTATTATATTTTTCAAGTTGTATATACATAGTTGTCTCGTTGATGTATTGTTACATAATATTATTATTATTTGTCGTTTCTAATACATGAAAAGGATGATTATGCCGAAATATCTAAAAATTTAGGTAGATATAGATTTGAAAATAATTTTGTTGGATCATAATTACGTAAGAGTATTAAAGTATGACGAGCAATTCTGAAAAAAGTTTTGACATTCTATAATTATAACCAGTTTGAATACGTCCTACATAATAATTTTGATAGTCCAATAAAACTATTTTCAGATCTGTATTTAGCTAAATTTTTAAATAAATTATGGTAGAGAACGCCTCGAAGGTTTAGATGTTTCGAATGATACATTATATGTATATTTTTTGTTCAATCAAATTTATTTTAGAAATGATTGCGCGCTGATAACATTCGGACTTTCAACACAATTAGTTTGAAACGTTAATAATCTCCCTTAAATTAGATTAAAAAGAAATAAAGAAAGAAAAAAAGGAAAGAAAATTGCGAAAAATATTACCTTAGCCAGGGTTCAAACTTGAGACTTCTCGACTTTCCGGGGCGAGTGTCTTAGCTAATTAAAAATAAATTTTTAAACACCTCAGTAAAACCATTCTTTCAGTGTAGGTTTTGTAGCAGCATCATTTTTGCTGATTTCTCAGCAATTGTGTATTACATTTACTCATTATATGATTATTATATTTATTCGTTTCTTGTCCATTTCAATTAGTGCGTTTCTTTTAGTATAGAGTAAATAGATAAATTAATTAATAATTTATCACTATGCCGTTGCAACCCATTATTATCGCGTTCAGTCCGTTTATCCGTGAACCTGCCGTGCGGCACCGCTTGATAAACGGAGTGCAGTCTGTGCGGGCTTATCACGGGTTGGGATTAACTACGGTCTTATAATCCGTTTTCTCGCGATAATGCCGCGATATTGCATACGCGGGCGCGCGAGGTGCGTAAATTACGCGCTCCAGATATGAGATTCGATCGCGCAATTCAGCCGTGATCATGCTAATGTTGAACGCGATGCGAATTATGTTTCGCGGAGTCGGAAGGAATGCAGTAAAGATACGGTGTGGGATATAATTAAGCGCATGATAATCAACGCTGATTATCGGCCTTATTCGTAGACGATATATAAGCTGAAAATCTAAGGCGTGCACACGCGAGTACAAAAATTACAATAAAACTTGATAAGGATCTACTGATGGCAAACGAAAAAATAATAATCGCAAAAATGGAGCGATAAATGTCTCGTGAAATATATTACATTAATTATAATTAAAAATACTTCGGTTTTATATGAATTATGAATAAATACGATAACTCAAATATAAAAATCATAGCAACGCGCGATAAAATTATTCTCAAGGTTATTCTCTTATAATGTAGTAATATTACTTTTTTGTTTTCAAAAATATTGTTGAGATAAATCGACTGTGAAAAAGGAAATAAGTGGAACGTTGATGAAATTAAGTGACGTGGCCTGTTTTGTGTGGAAATATGTTCAAAGTAGCAAAATGACTATTATTATTATGACGCGTAATACATTAATTTTATTGGGATGTAATTGAGTGCTCTCTTGTCACACCTAATGACAGGACGAAAGATAGTAATAAGTATACTACGAATTATCGAGACAAACCTTTTTAGCAGTATAAAAAAAATAAATAGAAAGACATTTCTATTGTAAAGACATTTTTTATTTTTAAAATTGAAAAAAAAGAATATCTTTTTAAGCAATTAGATTGACTTAATTTTTCACATATAAATGTAGAAATGTTTCTCTCCCAAAATTAAAATTAATTTAAAAAAAAAAATTGTATAATATTTGTGATAAATATTGGAATTATGTTTTATTCGATATAATGAAACAAATGTCGACTTTTTACTTCTTTGCGATAAGCGGCGCCTTTTATTAAAGTAGTAAGTCTTGTTTCGGTAATTGATCACTCAATTGGAATCAACAGATAAATTATGAACATAATGATGATAACGAGGGCAATAGTGAAGGATGAATTTTCTCTTCATAAAGAAAAATTTTCTCGCCACGTATAATAATTATAATTTTCCTTATAATTCTTCTATTTAAGATAATTTTTTCTTCTTTTCATAAACATTGAGAACTTAAGAAGCTTTTGTAAAATCCGAAAAATGACGCTATGAAATGGAAGTATTTTCCATTTCATAAAAGAAGCACGAGTTCAATTCCGCAATATTGCGCGGTGTATCGATTAAAAATATAGGAGTAGAAAAGCATTTAGAAAAAACAGTAGCAGATATAAAGTCGTAAATCGGATCAGCGGCTTAAAGGTGGTTAAGAAAGTTCTCAACTTCTGATGCGATCAATTTTATCTTAGCTTCCAGGCTTCACTAAATACACGGAAAGTAAAAAGGCGTGAATGACGCGATATTAACGATATAGTCGATATATCGTTCTTGTTGCAATGATAACATGTTATCGGAGAGATACCGTTTAACGACACATTTTATGAATGTGCACGTGTGTACAAATTACGACTAAGACGTGTTGATTTTGTGAGACGGAAAGTTATGTGACTCAGTCATCGAGTGAGAATAAACGAATCATCATTCACGTGACGTCATCATCGTGTGACGTGCATAATGTTGAATGTGAGTGTCTAAGTGCGGTCGATATTAGTGTGAGATTTACTTGGGAAAGATGACACTGAAGAAAGAAGCGAAAAAGTCCTTGAAAAAGAGCAAGTCGAGCGTCAAAGCAACAAATTACAATGATGAGAGCGCAAGTGCGACGCAATTGGGACTCACAAAGGAATGCAAGCAAGCGAAACTAGAAGCAGGTGCGCAGAACGTTGGGTATTAATCGCTCTTTGCAAAATTCTTAATATGAAAAGCATTAGTGGAATCTTTGATTAACGTTGCCTTCCATCAAATGTCGGAAAAGTAATTGCTTACGTTAGCTGCGTCTGTATTATCAGAGATCGAACAATGTGACGCTGTTAAAGAACTGTCAGAATATTTCTCGACGAAGATAATTCTAATTGACAATAATCACATCAAAATAAGTTTCTAAATTTTTTTTTTAAATAATTTGAAATTTTTCTAAAGAATAATAATGATTTAAGTTAAATATTAAAGTAAATAAATTCAGTATTTAGCTCTTAATCTGAATTTGTTAAAAATAATAATAAAATTGCAAACAATTTTAGTAAAAATTATAGATTATTTTATTTTGATAAAAATAATTAAAATTACATTTTAATAAACTCACGGACTAAAAATATGTTTAAAGTGGCTCAAAATTGTTTCGATGTTATTTAATAGGAATAAAATGTTATTTTTCAACTCTCAAATATATAATTAAGACCTGAATAGAAAGACGCGTTTTGAATTATTATTGAATTATTTTGCAATATATAAGATTGAAGAAGGCAGTTTCGATCGTTAATATTGCCATGTATCTCTCAAGAATCCTTCAGCATCAAGAGATCATCGTTGAAGGAAACCTCATTGAAGGATGCGGAGGATGCGGACAATCCAAGCGGGAAGCTCGAACGGCGTTCGTCGTTCCGTCGGAAATTCGGCGCTCTGTTGAAAAGGAGTGCCGAGTTACCGGCGGTGATAAACCATAGCCTGCAGCCGATCAGGCGTAGCATGAGCTTTAGCAAAGACCTTCATTGCAGCCATGAGCCCTCAAGGCAGCCCTACAGGACCAGCAGCGTGCAGTGGTACAACAGTCTCAGCACTCTCAGTTCGTTAGCGGAGGATGAGGTCGATGCTGATTGCAAGAGGGCGGGCACCTCCGATGGCAGGGTGACCCAAGTTACCAGAACGCACAGTCTGATGGAGAAGTATCCTGTAAGGATTTATCGCTGTCCTTAAAAAAAAAATTGCGAAATAATAAGTAAAATATTTATTAATTCTCTAAAGAATTATTGCGATTAAAACTGTATATCTTGAGTCCGTAATTTTTTCTTATTTTCTGGAAGATATATTTTAAAGGAATACGCGACAGCAAGAATCATCAATAATAATGGGAGGGTAGGATGGTATTCGTCACGAACGAATTTTGAAAGTTTTTTCTCTTGAGAATTATTCTCGAGAAATTTTGAATTTTAAATTGTTAATTTCGAAGTAAACACGAATGTCATAAATAATGAACGTCGCGTGTAGCTCTCGAGAGAATTTAGCAAATGCTATTTAAGGGATATTTATCTATAGTCTGTTCTTATTTCAAGATTATCTTAAAGTGTTAAGGTACGATTTCTTTATGACAAGATTGTTCTTAAGATGGTTTTAAATATAAGAATAGACTGTGAATATCAATTTATAATATTGTAACTACTTATTTTTTTTATATATTTATTTGTTTTATTTTTTTTTGCTCAATTTAAAAAATGATGATTTCGAAATCGTCTGATACATTTCACATATCATCGCCTAATCGAAGCATAATTAACAGTTAAACATGATTCTTATCTTCTAGAAACTCGCGAAAGGCATGCTATCCAGGGCTTAGGTCTCGTTAAACTGGCTCGAAGAGATTAACTAGATTCTATTTGTTTCATCCACCGGTCTTTATCAGTATCCTGTTAGTCGCTGCGAATTTTTTTCTTCTTTGCTCCGGAAAAGCTATGCTCAATTTAACTTTTTACCGTACTCGGTGGCTCCTTGTATCATCGGGAATTGATGAAAGACCTGACCATATTTTCACTTAATTATCGAATCAAATTTTCCACTTTTAGGAAATCCCATCTCTCTCTCTCTTTCTCTCTCTCTCTCTCTCTCTCTCTCTCTCCAATCTCGTGCATATCTTTCTAATATTGTTTTCTATTTTCAATTTTTATTTTTATTTTTATTTTTATCTTTTTATCTTTTTATTTTTTCAGTATGCTTTTTTTTCTTTTTATAATCAATTTGTATTATTTTGTATTTATGATCATTATTATTTTGTATTGTTTATTAACTACTATCTTGTATTTTAATCATTATCATTTCGAATGCTCATTATGGTCAAAGTTGGATTTTCATTGCTTTAAATAATTCAATCCTGAATTACTAATTTATATACTTGCATACAATACTATATATACAATACCATATTGTAGTCTTTTTGAAAATGCGTGCCGAATTGTTTTTCCGGATTATAAACGCAATTAAAACTATTCTAGTAATCGCAAATTAAATTGGCAAGCAATTTTTAATAATTTGCTACAATCAAGCATCATATTATAAAGATGTTAATGTTGATTTGACTATTAATAAATTTATTGTGAAAAATATTACCTCGGCCGGGAGTTGAACCCGAATTTCTTGGATTCCGTACGAGCATTCTAAGCCATGAGACTATCGAGGCTTTAGTAATATTCTTCGCAATAATCGGTAAGGAAGCAACATCTTTCTTTCAGGTACAACGTAACAAACATATAAACAATATTAAGAACATGCGTATATAATCCGAAAAAACAATTCGACACGCATTTCAAAAAGACTATAATATATGCAAGTACATATACAATATAAATTAATAATTGAAGATTGAATTATTTAAAGAAGCTCCAGCTTCGATCATAATAGGTATTTTAAATTTCTAGTATTGATTGTGTTTCTCATATATGCGGTCTAAAATAAAGATTTTTAATATTGTTTA
>Ga0157364_1008690_pt1 | contig 10530 bp, 4 predicted proteins | sample AttsexASBM2_FD_111476 | JGI IMG/M metagenome (GOLD analysis project Ga0157364, IMG submission 111476) | Fungus gardens microbial communities from leaf cutter ant in Ribeirão Preto, State of São Paulo, Brazil - Atta sexdens ASBM2 | ecosystem: Host-associated > Fungi > Mycelium > Unclassified ... | reverse complement strand
ATAGCAACCATTAGTTAAGACAACCAATAGTGTTACTAAGTAAACTTAATAGCAGAGTATCTCATGGAGATCACAAGAGAATTCAACAAGGAGTCTCTAATGCATTCCTACACTATTTATACAAAAGAATCATGATCTGTGCTAGCAATAAATAGTCCTACTCTAAAGTACACATATTGTCCATAAGTTTACTATACTGTTACCACAAAGCAAACATACTTCTGACATCATTTGTTCTAGTTTCTTTTACTATGTTCCAGACTTATAACATCACATTATGTGACTGTAGTCATATGCCTCTTCATTGTCCAAAATAAAAATAAAAATAAAATAAAATAAATCAAAATAAAATAAATCAAAATAAAATATTGGGATCCAAACATATCATGACACTCTTTGCTTAAGTTCAAAATATAACTTTAGAATAGGTTGGAGATGTACAGACTAACTTTTAGATATATAAAGTAGACTACTTTATAGTAAAAACTCTATTGAGTTCTCTTGTGTTACCCTATACTCTTGAAATAAGTTATAAGACTTAAGTTATAACAACTATAACTATATCTTCTAATATCAATTTTTTAGTACTTTCTATAATATTCTATCATATAATTTATAATCATATGTATAAGCTATATAATAGATAATGTTATATTATGTGATTAGTAGTTATGTATTTTTATTTTCTAAAAGAAAGAAAAAAATCAAATTAAGAAAAATAAAAAGAAAAAAATGAATAAAAACTGAGTTTATTATTTATAACTCTGACATGATTGATATTTTTTAAAATCTAACTTTGAAATTATACTACTTTAATATTTTTACAATCTTAGTAGTTAACATTATATAAAGACTTACACAATGACTTTTACTTCTAATTACTACTAAAGTAAAGAAAGTTATAAACTACTTAACTAGTGATATAAAAAACCTACTAGTACTATACTAACTATATCTTTGTCTTTGTCTAGAACAAAATTTTGTACTGATACTAATGTTTTACCATGAAATTATAATCAATCAACTCTAAATAAGTAGAAGAAAAGAAATATATGGATAAAAGAACTACTTATTTGTAATATTTAGAATCTTATCAAACTTATATCTCAGAAAATATAGCTGATACTTAGAAAGCACTCACTGACTTACAAAACCTCTAAGCTTGCTATTTCTATATAAAAAAACAACTCTGTAGTTTTTATTTTAGAAAAGGAGATGATTTTCTAACCTATGCTGGTAAGCTTGGAACCCTTTGGCAGAAGATTAATACTATAGAAAGTGTAACATCAACTTCTGTTCTATTATTCTTGGATCATTATCTAATTTATAGACCTCTATTTTTGTTATTCTGTATATAATGACTTCTTTTTTAGAAGTTCTGGTATATGTTAGAGTGACTAGACAAAGTCTGTGAAGTTTTAGCAGAGTTAAAAATCTTAAGTTTTATTGTTCCTAATTACTAAGTACTTGACTCATTTCTATAAGAATCTTAAGAGAACAGAATAGAGTTTTCCAGAGATGACAGCTATTTTAAATATTTAAAAAGTTCATTTTCATCAAATAGAATATCAGATGAAATATTTGGTAATCTAACTATAAGATAATAAAGCTATATAGTCAAAAACTTCAATATAGCAACTTCAAATATTGCTAAATAGTAAAAACTCATTAGCTAATAGCTAAGGAAAGAGAATCAATGATCAGAAGAGAGAAAATGGGGTTTGTAGTATTGTAGCAGGAGTAAATAGGGTCTAATAGTATTGAAGTAAGATAGTAGTAGAAAACTTAAGAGATAAGAAATATACAGAGTTAATAATGGGCTTTGATAGCATTATAAACTCAAAATTTAATAGAGTAGTAGATCTTGGACTCTTTATAGTTAGTAGCTGGATTTTTGAGCAGTGTCATTATAAAAAACTGAATAATTGCAGAGTTTGAACAGAAAGATAATACTACTATGGAAAATAAGTTAGATTTTTTAAGAGAATAATACTACTACAGAAATTTTCATCTGTTGATTTCTTTGGGTGGAAGTACTTGGAGATAACGTTAACTTCCTTCTTGGTTTTGGTCAGAAGGGGGGGGTGGTGGCAGAACTTTATTGATTTATATATGAGATCTTATAGGAGGATGATATTGTTGTAGAAGATAGGTTATTTATATATTTGAACTTAAGCATATAACACTTAGTTATTATGTATAATATTTAGGTTAGCTAGCTATACTGTAACTTCATAGCTTAAAAATTAACTAGAGTTAGCATTTTCTTGAATGTCAATATTTGTATGTTTAATTTTCTGGTTTTTACCATATTTCAGTTTTTTTAGTCTTCTTTCTTAAATTATAACTATTATAATATATAAAGATATAATATATGAGCTAAAGTTAAGATTATTCTAAATCTACATCTATATATCATAGATAAAGTTCTTATACTTTATTTAACTTTTTCTAAAATTTTTTTATAAGTTATCTTCTCTTCTAGACATAATTTATACTCTAACATTCATTAATTATAAACAAAAGTTATAGTAATAGCAGAGTTTATCTACAAATACTAAGGTATACTTAACAATAAAAATATTATATTTCAAAGTAAATAATAAGCAAGATTTATGAATATATCTTAAAATAAAAGAGAAAGAAGGTTTGAAAAAGTAAAGAACTTTATTGTTAAATATAATTCACATCTGGAAAGAAAAATCCATGAAAAAAAATACATGAAGTAGAACAAATAAAATATGAAACTTTATTTATAATATATAATATAGACTTCTAAATAACCTCAGCTTTAACTTATATGTTGCATTACTACTAGTCATATAGTTATAATTTTAGAAGAAAGTTTAGAGATATAAAAATAGAAATTTAGATAATAGAATTAAGTATGCTATTATTGATATTAGAGTTTTGATATTAGAGTTTAGTATTAACTTGAGTTGATTAACAGACTAGCTAATATAATGTAACTACTAATCTTCAATATAAGAGTCAAAACATAAAGATTCAAGTATAAAACTACTAAAAATGTCTTCATATTAAATTTGTAATTGATATCAGAAACAGAGATCAGAGATTAGTTAAGTAGACTTTATAAAGTACTTGTAGAGTTTTGAGTACTAAAGTTTTAAATATTATCTTTATAAGAAAAGTATAACTTAAATGTATTAAGTACTATTCTTGAGAAAATAATATAGCTTAAAAAGTGTTGAGTGTTATTCATACAGAAAAAGATATCACTTGAATTGAAGTAAGTATTATTTATATAAGAGATAGATATCTTGGATTTGACTTGTAATATTTATAAAGAGAATGAGAAAACAAAACAAGATAGTATTAGAAAAAGCAAAAAAAGAAATAAAAAAGTATGTAAATGGAAAACAATTAAGTATGAGATAGAAGATTTAATACTATTAAGCATTAAGAACTTAAAGTTCTAAATAGTGGAATAGTAGTTATAAAAGTTAATAAAAATATTTTAGCTTTTATAAGGTTAAGAGTATAATCTTAATGAATAAAATTTATATTATTCAAGTTAGTAAGAATCTATCTAGTAGTAAATATCAAAGTATACTAAGAACAATATTATAACTATTATTAGTTAGAATAATTTTAAGTTTATTACAAACTTCATTCAACTTATATCTTTATAGCTAGTAAACTAATTCTTATAAATCAAATTATACTCAAAAGCCTCAAATAAGAGCTATTTATATATATATGGAATATATAAAAGTGATAACAAATATCAGACTATCAGTAACTATAAGTTTCATTGGCTATTATCACAGGAAAAACTAAGTGAATTTCCATAATCAAACTTGTATTAGAAAGTGCTTATCAAACTATCTTTAATGATATATCATACATCATATAAATATCAGTATTCATAGAGATACAAACATATCAATGTAGTGACATAATTAATTACTTTTTAAAATTAGCCTAATATTTGTTATAATAAATAACAGCTTTATTAGATACAAGTTTTGATTATATGATGGAAACAGCTTGTGTACAAACCATTATTATTTTATATTATTATTATTGAACTTCTGAATCACTCTTAAATCTCCAAGAATGTATCTAAAGCTCAGATATCACAAATTGTTATGACAACTACTAACTAAAGATGGTCAATAGCATTACTAAGTAATCTTATAAGTGAGAGTCTTATAGAGATTGTAAGAGAATTCAATAAGAAGTCTCCAATGTATTGCTATTCCAAAGTTTATATATTGTCTATGAGTACACCATGAGATTTATATGTTGTAGACATGTGTTTTAATGTTATTTTTTCTAGTTTTTTTTACAATATTCTAAGCCTATAACATAATATCATGTATTTCTTCATTATCCAAGAAATAAAATTTAAAAAAATCAAATCAAAGAAAATAAATAAAAATAAAAGAAAGTTAGAATAAAATATTAGAGTCTAAGTATACTATAACAGTATCTTTTTCTTAAGATTCCACCTCTGAAGGAACTTGCCTCCTCTTTCCTTTCTATCTTACTCAACTTCTCTCTAACTTTTTCAAATACTTACCTTTGAACTTTCCATTATCCTAATCAAACAAATTTTCACTGTATACTTCTTCAGTAACTCACTTCTCCTAAACACCTTTGCTTCTGGATTTAATGCTCTTTCCTTTTCTTTTTCTTTTTTTATTTGTACTCTTTTTATTTTCTCTTCTCTAATCTCTTTCTTGAATTTTTCCACTAAGTCCATTGTATTTTCCAAATTCTCTAATTCTTTCTAAGTATCTTCTTCCACCATATAACCCTTTCACTTAACTAAACATCTTAGTCTCCCTCTCACATCTCTTTTATTCAATATTTTCTTAATCTTATACTTTTTTTTACTATCTATCTTTATTAGAGGAGATAGGATCTTCTTTTGTCTCTTTATCTACTTCTGATACAATACTATTCTACTCACATTAATCACTAGGTGAATTTTTATTGACACCAGTAATTGTAACTCTACTATATTTTATGATATAATTTTCTTTATTTTGTAAAGCTCCAATAATTTCTCTGTTAATTTCTTTGTCTCCATATTCCTCATCTGCCACATCAAATCCTTTATACTTAACAACATCTTATTTCCCATCCTATTTTTTACTGTCTCCTTTCTATTTTTATCCATATATTTTTTAATTTCTTTTTGTAATTTTTTCAATACCACTTTTACTTTCTTATATATTTTCTTCATTTCCTTTACCAACTTCTCAGTCTTTGTATACTTCTTCTTTTTTCTTATTTCAAAGCTTATTCTTAACTTCCATCCATAGTTGGTTTTAAACAGTGATGACTTTATTGCTGTATGTATCTTGTTATTGAAGGTAAACTCTGTAGTTGCCAACTATTCCAACCAATTATCTTGCCTATGATTGATGTATATTCTTAGATACTGTTCTAGCTCTTGGTTTGTCTTCTCTATCTATCTTCCTAAACAATCTTGCTAAACCTTTTATTGTTATTTTTTTTATTGTCACTATATTTTGGAAAACCTATCACATATTACTAAAATTGAATTATGATCTCTTGATACTGGTAACTTCATAATAAAGTTTACTAATATATGTTGCTATGATTTTTTTGACACTGTGTTTAGTCTTAATTTTTCTGCTAGCATCTTTACTTTATTCTTTATCTTCTGACATTGATTACATTCTTCCATATATCACTTTACTTTTTTAGTAACTCCTAACCACCAATAATTTCTAGTGACCAATTTTACTGTTTTTTATTGTTTCCTATATTTTGTTATTGGCATATTGTGATATAGTCAAATAATCTCTAATCTCAACTCTTTATCTTTTGAAATATATACCTTTCTTTTTTTAACACTAATTCATTTTTAATTTTTTCAACACTTTTTCTATAATTACTTCTTTTGCTTCTTTAATCAACAGTTGTTTCTTTTTTATCGCTTTAATCTCCAACCACTCCTTTTTTAACATTACTTAGTTTTCATTATCTCTTTCTACTCCTTTAGCCCAGTTTGCTCTCTTACTCAAACTATCTGCTCATTACATACTCTTGCCAGCTACATGTTTCAAAGCAAAATCAAATCTTAACAAGTATAATGTCTATTTAGCTTGCCTTCAATTTAACTTCTGAGCCTTCATGAAGTACTCCAAGTTTTTATAATTTATTCAAATTTTGAACTGATCTTTTAAAAAATACCTCCATGTTTCTAGATATCTAAGCTACTAGCTTTAACTTTTCATTCTTACACTTTATCAACAATACTTCTCTTATAGCAAAGTCCAACATATCTGCCTTTATTCTCATTTTTTTGTCCAAGTCTGGTGTTACCAAAACTGATTCTATTGTAAATTTTTCCTTTAACTTCTCAAATGCTTTCTATTGTCTCTCTTTTCAATTCTATTTCATATTTTTTCTTGTCATTTCATGAAGAGATTTTGCTACTCTTATAAAATTTTTGACAAACTGTTTATAATAGTTTGCCAAATCTAAAAACTTCTGTATATTCTTTATACTTCTCAGCATTGGCCAATTTACTACTCTCTGAACCTTCTTCTTTTCTATCTTTACTCTATCTGGTCCTATTATAACTTCTAAAAATCTGACTGTTATAATTACAAGACCTTAGAGTGGATCCAGTAAAAGAATCTTGTATTAGTGTTAACACAAGAGAACTCAATAGAGAACTCTGTACAGGACTGTCTATCTTATATACCCAGACTGATGGTTCATGCTACTACTGTGATTAGCCTACTCTAAATGACCATGTGTTTACCTTAAGGTCAACATATATTATATACGTTATATAATATCATTCCTTCCAGAACCTTCCACTGTCTTCTATTGTGTTATATGACTAATGTGTAACATTGGGTCTTGTCATGTGACAATTTGTGACTCCTAACCCTAGTTTCTCAAAATTGAAAATAAATTGAAAAGAAAATGAAAAAATGAAATGAAAAATAAAATAAATTTAAGTCTACTATTCATGATTCTAACACTGACTTTTCTAATCTTCTATATATATTTTTCAGGTTTTACAAATAAATTGTTTTTTGCCATACTTTTTAATATCTTCTTTACAATATTGTCATATTATTTCTCTATTTCTGTTTCAACCATTACATTATCAATAAACACTACTATATTACCTGCTTTTATCATATCTCTTAGCAGGTTATTTATTATTGCCTAAAAGGTTGTTAGTGAGTTTGTCAGTCCAAATGTTTATTATCAGCTCAGAGACACCTTCTAGTGTTGAGAATGCTGTCTTCTACTTATTTCCTTTCTTTATCCTTATATTATTGTATTCCTATTTAAGATCTATCTTTGTAAACTGTTCAAATATCAATAGTTCTATACCATCTTCTTTTTCCCATTTTTTTTTCAACATAAAGAACATTGGTGATGTCTGTGGTAATTTCAATGATTGAATTGCTCTTTCCTCAACTGATCTTTTACAAACTCTTTAACTTTCTCTCTCTCTATTCTTGATAATGGATATATCTTTTTCTTTTTCAGAACAAAATTTTCTTTGAGATCTATGATATGATCTCATGTTTTTCTCATCAGCATCCTTTCTAACTTCTTTTTTTCAAACACTTTCAAATACCTATGGAACCATCTTTTTTATCATCTTAATCTCTATCAAATCTTCTTTTCCTACTTCTCTTCTATCATCCTTGCTATTTCCATCTCTTTCTCAACTATTGGTTTCCTATACTTCTTCTTTCATTCTTTTTGCCTTTTCTCCTTCTTTTGCTCTTCTTTCTATTTCCACCATCCTAGCTTTGTTTGCTTTGTCTTCTATTACTTTCCATATTTATCTGGATATCTTGTCATCTTTATCTTTCCTGTCTTTCAATCAATTTTAGAGTTGTAGCATCTCTAATCTGACACTTCATTTCTATCCTCTTATTATATCTATCTCTATTCTTTCTTTATGTTCTTTATAAAACAATTCTACTTCCACTGTATGCTTTATCAGTCCTTCATGATTAAACCTACTACTATTCCTTCTTTATTTTCTTTCTGCTTCAATCTTATCTTAACCATTACTTCTCTTAATCATTACTTCTCTTAATAATTTATCTTTCTTTTCCACATTATTATTGCTTTTCTTTACTCCTATTTTTCATATTTCTACTATTTTCTCTTTCTTCAATTTCTTTTCTTAGAATTATTTTCCTATCTTTTCTTATCTTTTTTCCACTATCTTCTCCTATGTTTATTACTCTATTCTTTAATACTTCAAATTTTTTTGAGAACATTAGTGTTAATCTTTCTTCTCTTCTATTTTGTATATTTCTATAATTACAGGCAATATGCCCAAATTTTCCACAACTAAAACATTTCCTCTCTATCATTGCTCTTTCTCTATTCTCTTTTCTTCTTCTTTTCCATGCTTTCTGTTGTCTCTATTTCTTCTCTGTTTTTATTTTATTTTCTTATTTTTATTTCTTCTACTTTTCTCCATTCATCATCTATCCTCTTTCTTTTCTTTTTTCTTTTTTCTTCTTCTTTCTATCTTTTCTTTGTAGATTTAATAGCATTACATTATTTTCCAATATCTGCTTCAGTAACCTTGTTGCTTTCTCTTTCTCCACATCTCTAATCAATTCTTCTATATTTATCTGACCAATATCCACAATACTTGTTGCTATGACATCTGACAACTTTAAACATGATTTCTTTTAAAAATATTCCTTTGTAAGTGCTAACCAGTATTCTTTTTACCCAATCTCACACTATCTACTAACTATCTGACTACTATCTGACTACTATCTTACTGACTACTGCCCTAATCAAACTGTTACACTATTATTCCTAAGAAGAGAATCTTTAAACTAAATGTTTTTTTACTAGATAATATTGTTACTCTGTGTGAACAAGTCACAAAGAGACTTACAGTACAAGCCTTCTACTCAAAAAGATATATGTAAATTACTCAACACTACCCACTTAAACAATGAGATATGTTTAACCAGTGGTCTGGGTTTGATTACTGATGTTCACAACTGTCTGTACTAAATAGTTAGCTCTCTTTAAGCTTAGAATCTGGCTATGAATGGTTTGTAGCAATTGACTGTGCTAGTCACATACCAAGAATGATAAGAGAGCAAGTGAAAGGAGACTGTATAATATAGTGTTCTTGAAAAATAGTTGAGTTCTACTATTATGGCAATCACTAACCAAAGATAGTCAATAGTGTTACTAAGTAGTCTTATGAGTGAGAATCTCATAGATATCACAAGAGAACTCAATAAGGAGTTTCTGATGTATTGTTATCTTATTTATGCAAATAGTTCATAGTCTATACTAATAATAAATAATCCTACTCTAAAGTTTATGTGTTGTTTATAAATATACCATAAGGTTAATATGTTATAGATATGTGTTTTAATGTCATTCTTTTTAGTTCTTTCTATAATGTTCTAAGCCTATAATATGTCATATAACTACAGTCATGTATCTTTTCATTGTCTAAGAAATAAAAGAAAAAGAAAACAAAAGGAAAATCAAATCAAAGAAAATAAATAAAACAAAAAGAAAGTTAGAATAAAATATTAGAGTTCAAGTGTACCATGATACAAATAAGTGAGTAGTTTATTTTGTAATAAGGTTAGATACATTATTATAAGCTAGTTTATTCTAAATATTATTTAGTTATAATTTATCTAAATAAGTATAAGAAATCTATAATATTATGAATTATATAATATTTTATATATTATATTTATAATAATCTATAATATGATATTATTATTATTATTAATAACTCTTGCTAAGCCTATATTTATAAAGTTTTTATATATTATAAAGTAGTTTATATATTATAAAGTAGTTTATATATTTGTAATATTACTATTTTTTAATATTAATAATTTATTACATGAAGTGTAATGGTAATTTGTATTTATAGAAGAAATTATGTATAGAGTATTATATACTTTATCCTTTTTATATAGTTATCTAATACAAAAAACTACTAAGAAATTAAATCTATAACTTTAAGTAGATTTGAAGTAAGTATAATACATATGGACAGAAAGCTCTTTTACTATGGTATCTTTTCTCTATATGTAATATTTTCCTTTAAGTTTAAATTTCTGATTAAAAAAAGTAAAAATTAAATATTAGAGTAATTGTTACAAACTTTATTTATCTTGTATCTTTACAACTAGTAGACCGATTTTTACAAACAACTAAGATATTAAACCATTAGTAACTGTAAAAGTTTTATTAGCTAATATTTCATAAATAGCTAGATAGATTTGCACAATTAAATTTGTATTGGAAAGTGCTGTCATATGCAAGTCCACCTGTCCGGAAAACTACATCCCCGCGGTGATGCCACCTCTGAACCCTACAAGCCCGCCTTCCACGGCGGCCACCTTTCTCGCAACACGTCTTATGATGGTGCTGCAACCCTCCGGATATTCCGTCTTCCATGGCAGAGATACTCCTATTCAACTCGGTCTTCCATGACGGAGTTGCTCCTGTCAGTGTCTCAACACTGAAACCTCCGCTCGGGGT
>Ga0157364_1008689_pt1 | contig 10530 bp, 5 predicted proteins | sample AttsexASBM2_FD_111476 | JGI IMG/M metagenome (GOLD analysis project Ga0157364, IMG submission 111476) | Fungus gardens microbial communities from leaf cutter ant in Ribeirão Preto, State of São Paulo, Brazil - Atta sexdens ASBM2 | ecosystem: Host-associated > Fungi > Mycelium > Unclassified ... | reverse complement strand
TGTATCCGAGGACTGAAAATATCTTGGAACATGTAGAGTGATAGATCGAATATTTAGCATTTGTTTGACGCTGTTTTTGACGTATTAATGGGAGAAGATATAATTACTCGTATATTAAGCATCGCGGGAATAGTTTCGAAGCTAAAACTGGACATAATTTATTTTCATGGATATTTGCGACGTCTGTATAAGAAATGGCGATAGAACGTATTGGGAATTATTCCGCTTCAACATCCATTATATCAGGGAATTCATCGGTCGCGACATCCGCCTGCAACTTAAACGGGGAGTGATTTGACTGTCCAAGTTCGAAGTTTCGGAGTTACTGCGAGGATGTTTGAGGGCAAAACCGAGAGAGGACTCGGATGCTGGGGAATTGAAATCAACGACCGGAAAACGATGACATATATATATTTCTCATTATACGCTTAGGCAAGCTATGGTTAACCGCATTACCGCTCGTGTTTTAATTCACTTTGTTCTTTGTATTCTTTATCTCGAATAACGTCAGTTGTGATCAAATTTAATCATACCAAATATAATTCGTATATTTTTGATGCTCTTTGGATCAGATAATATTTTATTGCTATCTCTTTATTGGAATGTATTTTAAAACAGAAATCAAAATAAAAGAATAACATTTGTAAGCGTAATATTATAAATTTAAATCGAAATAAAAGTATAACTTTATCTTTTCTATACAGTACCAATAATGCTCAACCAGTTTGATATAATCTAATAACTAAATTAAATTATTAAAAGCATTAATATTATTCTTTATATAATATTATTAAATTAATATTATTCTTATTTTTTATATATTTTTACAATGTGACAATGTGAGTTAAAACAAGACCGTTATATGAATAAAATAAAAGATATTTTTTATGTAATGTAAACGATATTATCACTGTCGTTAGTTTGACAATAGCTTTAATTATATTTTTAACGTTGTTATTCAAGTTAAATAATATTTTATTACTATCTTTTTTTTAGATTGAAATGTATTTTAAAATATAAATCAAAATAAAAGAATAACATTTATAAGCGTAAATTTAAATTGTAAATTTAAATCGAAATAAAAGTACAACATTTATTTTCTATGTACAGACAGTAACTGATAATACAATAAATAAATTAAATTATTAAGAGTATTAATGTACTTTTTATGTAACGCGTTTTTATGTAATGACATCATCGCCGCTGTCAGTTTGACAATCACCTTAATTATCCAAGACGAGACAGATGATTTGCGTTTTACGAACTTCGCAGAACGAGGTACTGCGGTGTTACGTCGAGAGCATCGCGAAGTCGCTGTGAGCCCCAAAGTCTCGTCTTACGTTACATCGTGTTCGCAGGAGAATATTCATTAATGGTGTATGCTACAGGAGCGTACTCTCTGTCGGGCTATGCAAACTCAAAGTTGTAGGTGCATCCGTAAGAGAACATTATAAATATGCATCTCGCGTACTATCGTGAATTATCGCTGTTCGTGGCGGGTGTTTTGGCCGCGGAATGCCGGTGGTGCTTGAACGATATTGAAATCAACGAGCGGAAAACAAAACTTTGCGTTACGATGGCGGTTCCGCAAGCGACTCAGAACGGAAAGAGATCGGAACTGGCTGACATTAAAACCATTCCGGGGGAGAACGGCGGGTGGAATTACACGCTTAGCAAGCTCGTACGCGTGTGCACGCGTGTGCACGCCTCCTCTTCGTTTCAATATCGGATCACAAGTAATCTCTGGATCTAGCCTGTCTGGGATCTGCACGCGCCAGGCGCTAAGAAAACGCAAAGGAAGAAATTAGGAGAAGCGAGTTGCCGATGCGCGCGCGCGTGTTGCGATGAGTTTGCTCGGAGGATTTTGTAACGAGTCATCTCATGTATTTTCATAAAACGAGACGGGCAACGGCGAGCTGTATTAAGCTTCTCAGTGGGAGAAATTTACTCTCTCAGGTACAGTCTCTCGCGTACAGTTCACGCTGCTGGGTAGAATTCGAAAGACGGGAAAGATTTCGAATTTCTATATAATTCGACTTGGAGTGATAATATACCCGGTGCGAATTTACGCGGTTTTGAAAGATAATTTCTAATTTAAATTCCTGATCAGCATAAAACAGAAACTTTTTTATGCATAATATCACTCCTGGGATTACGAGGTAATCCTATCATAAATTTTCTCGCAAATTATACTCTATGTAAAAGGGATTTAATATTTCGATGACGTTATCCGTTACAATTCCCGATCGATATGTGAGACTATTGGCTGGGATATTTTTCCTGTTTTTTTCTGGCAGAGATGCGTGTTACAATTATTTGAATATTATTTTATTATTTTACTGCTACAAAGATCATCGATATTAAAACTTTATATTGTAATACGAGATTACGAAACTTTTTACTTTATCTATAAAATAAAGTTAAGATTTTTTTGTGCCGCAATACGTGTGTAATCTCTGTACATGTAAATTTTAGCTGGAGATTGCAGCGGGTACGCGGGAATATTAAAATTAAAGGGCGCACGCGCGTTTTTACAGACACTTAGTGTTTATGTCCCATTCGTTACGACCCGATTAAGCTGCACGGAGTGTGCTCCCGGTCTGGTGCTAGTTTGGCTCATGTAAACTTCAGTTAGAGTTCGTACTTGCGTCCGTGAATACCGAGTCGCACCTTACCGCATGAATACGAAATGCCGTAATCTTGTGTGCGAGGGCCGAGAGGCGCTCGCAACAAGATTGCGTGAATGCACCACGAAATCGTCCCGTACGCAGACTGGTACGTTGTCGTATTTCCGATCTTCTCGAGAATCTCAACCAAACGATTTCGCTCTATAACCAGTGGTAATTCTTCTTTCTTTCATGATTTCTTATCATCATTTCTTGTTATATTACTGGAGGTGTACGAGGTGTAGAGACACTTTTACGAACGACTAAATAGTAATATTCCTTGGTTAAAGAATAACTTTAATAATTGTTACAGAGAATTCTCCTTGAAATATGATGTTAAATACAAAAAACCAACTTGACTTATCTTTTTTATATTGATCCAATTTGAGATAAGAAGACATTAAATATGTAACGTTTTCACAGAAATATTTCTGGAATGAGAGATAGATTCATGTCGCGCTGATTATAAGATTACGATTGTAATGCCCGGTCACACTATCTCGGGAAATCTGCGAACGTGCGGATTTTCTTGTCCGTAATATCGGCTTTGAAATCTCTGTCATTAGGAAGCGCGGAAAGTACAAGTTTGAAAGATGGTAAAGCCAGGCGCTCGAGATATTTCTATGCCGCGGGAGTTCGCGAAAGATAGAATTTGCGCTCTGGAACTTTCCGCGCTTTTAAATCCTCCTTACATTTGTCATGCTTCGGACGTACTAACTGCTAACGTAGAAGGGACTTAAGAGAGAGATTCCTTACAAAATTATATTCCCCGTTCATAATTTCACAAGAGACGGAAGATTAAAACGGTTCGGCGGCGTTGACCGGCGCGTTCGTATCCGAACGGATCCCGAGGAACATTGTCCGCATAAAAATCATGGTTATGAGTCTTGAAAATCCGCATCCCCGGTCTCGCGATGTTCTAAGATGTCTATTGTAACCTCGTAGTATACATATACCATATGGAATAAAGCGAACCACTTGTCACGCAAACACACACATATATATATATATATATATATATATATATATATATATAAACAAAGTTAATAAAGAATGGGTGATAAATCTATCGTTCGTGTACGCGCATAGCGAACAATGTTATTCCATGAGCTTCTCGTCACGCCTCTTTGTAATTTTACAGTTCAACCATATGCAGGACATTCTCATATGACCAATATATACATACTAACGATGGATAAATGAAGGAAAATGAACATGACCGTCTGTTTGATATCGGGATAATGGGTTTTCGTGCCGCGTAAGCATTAGGTATTGTTCGCGGTATGTACGACATAATCGACCTCGATGCTGGCCACCGAATGAACGTTTAAGCAATTTGCAGAGTTAACGAACTCCTCCGGCTTTTCGTTCGCGAATAATGAGCGATTATCCTAGGCTATTCGATCAGACGTAAAAAAGACTTGCGACTAAATCTTCGCGTGAGAAGACGATGATAGTGCAAAGAATAAAAAAAGAGGCAGGAAGTGAAACGAAGCAAGAAATAGAACGAGATATAACGATATGTCTACACTGTTAAATCCATAATTATACCTATTTCAAATTATACCTATTTTAAGTAATTTTTGATCATTTCTATAAGTCGCTACACAACATGTCGTTAATTTAACTAAAACAATGTAATTAAACAATTTAATTCAATAAAACGTAAATTAAATTTGATTCAAATTTAATTTATTATTTACTAAGTGCATACATTAATATAGATGTTGTTTGCTTTGAAATTAAACACAGAAATGGATTCATTTATGGTTGTGACATACATGGAAGTTCAAAACAACAAAATATTATTATTTATCTCAAGGGATTGGGTTACCATTGCTCTTTTGAGATATCTAATAATATTAATATTTTTTTCGGCCAGTATATATGATAATATAAGTTGTGGCTCGTAATAATTCTTTCCTTTCAACTTTCCACAGGTAAACATTATTAAAGAAATACTAATAAAACTTAAAAATAATTATAGAAGGCTATTAGTTTTGTTAGAAACTTATAAAAATTTTAACGTCCGCACTTGGAAACTCTTCTAATGCGACTTAAGTTTATATAGTTGCTACCTTTTCGACGTAACGGTAGGATAAACGATAAAGATTGAAGAGGAAATGGGCCGAGAACGTGCAGAGGAGGAAGAATCGCTTGCGTGAATCGTTCGACCCACGAAATGAAGTTGGTATTATCGGAATCTCCATTACGTGGGCATAATAAAGCGGCGATCGGCGCGTCAACGCGGCGTACTCGCTCGGTTTCTAGTCACGATTTGCAACATTCACCTTCTCTTCTTTGTCCGGCATCCTCCTTCTTACTCTCCCTTGTCTCCCTTGGTCTCTTTCCCTCTGATTTCGCTGTTCTACCGCTTGTTCCACCCCTTTACCTTTCTAGCAGTTTAATTAAAGGGTCTAATTACGCGACCAGTTCCAGACTCTCGTTCCCTCCCCCGGCTTTCTCCTGATTTCGTTTTCCTGTGGCTTTCCCCCGCCGCTATTTTCTCCCATTGTTCGGTAGCAAATGAAACGGGGCATGTGTTCACGAAGCGCTAAATGCCGAATATGAGCTGTCATCAAAATTGAACCGCGCAAAACCGACGTGACGTTATTGATGAATTCCATTCGAGAGCGCCGCCGCGTAATGTTGAACTCATGCGTCACTCTGGATGATGAAACTGAATGCTTTGCGATAAATCGCCGAAGAATTTTTAAATAAGCGCTCGCGAGGGAATTTCTTGTTGGATGAATTGATTTTACGGCAGTGGAAATATTTCATGGCCGCTGCCGCTCCGATTCTTCGGTTATATTTCTGCGCGGTCAGTTATACGCGGGATCATATAATGATAAAAACCATTTGGTTGCCCTCTCATGCGTATATATACGCCGCTTTTTAAAGCGATTAAATTATTCTACGCATTAATTACGCGGGTGGAAATTACATCGCTTCCATAATACTGCGCCATGAATCTGTTCTCCAATAGTTATGGAGATATATCCGTTTGGTGGGCGTTCCGTTCGCATGAATCTTCTAGGTAGTTTAAAGGGAAAACTTGAGCGCGCGGCGGTATCAATGAGCAAATATTCTGTGTAAAATTAGATGATGGTGTAGTTGTTAATTCAACTGGATCCTTTAGAAAGTACCGTAAAGCCCATTAGACGATCTATAATTGGTTAGAAAATTCTGGAAGAAACTCTATAATTTTACGCACCGTATAAAAACTATTTCAAGATTACATATATAAAATTCTTTGACAAAAAAGTGTCTGTAGCAAAATCAAGATTGAACTTGTAAAAGTAACTAGTTACCGTTACAATTATACTTAAAAAATAATGAGTCATTATTTATCTGTTAATTTTTTATAATTTTTTGTAATGCTATTTCAAATATAAGAGTCTTAAATTACAGTTACTGAAAATAAGTAATTCTAATTGTTACTTTATTATAAGCAACTAAATTACTTACCAATTCTTATTAAAATTAGTACATACATCAAAATACACTGTATGAAATAGAATTCAATAGAAGTACAAATAGAATTCTGTTCGAAATTGAAATTACAAATTTCAAATTTAGATTTGTCACACATGGTGTGACAAATCTCAAAACAAGTAAATTGACATAATTGACGTGTTGTATTATTCTAAAACAAATAATTTAACACATTTCGTGGTCTCTGGAAGTGTCAAATCATTTATCTGGCCAATATTAATATCAGTGTTTTTTATTTTTACGATGCGATATAAATTCATCGGATCGAGAATGGAGGTATGGATATGAATTATGTTCATTCGCGTAACCCGTCAAGACTCGACGCAATTGGATGAGTCGAAACGGTCTACACGTCGTGTAATTGGAGGAGGCGGAGAGCGACGATGTACTGTCATAAGTAGTTAACCGACAGTAATGCTGATTAAGCACGATAGGAATTCAGTTTGCCACGCAGTCACGTCAGTTGGCCGCACCGACGGCTCTTCGATGGAATTTTGTTACGAATCGGTCAGTCCTGCATCATATCGTGGATGAGTCGTGTTACCTATTCCCTGTTACGCGTAACAGCCAGTAATCTATCCTGCTTCAATAGCAACGTTGCCTCCTTTGGTTACGCTGTGCGGTGGAAATGGAATTCATATACGGATTTGTCTCGTAAAGAACGATGTTTTGTAAAAATAAGAGAAACATCCCCTAAGCCTTCGGACGCCAATCCCCTTTTTTATATATGAAAAAAAGACAGGATAATCACCTCTTTGTTATACTCATAAGTTGAAAAAGGATAACTCGTTCTCACTTATTCTTGTTTTTTTTCTAGTTTTATTTTTCATCGTGAAGATTCATTCGTGTTGTACTCGCATAAAAACGATTTGCTAATACGAGAAAATAGCAAAATCGATAATGTATGGCTTGCTTCGTCCAGGCGATTAAACGAGAAAGAAATATGTCGATGCTTATTTTCAGTTGTGTTCATTTGAAACATTCCTTATTTGAAACGAACAAAATGAATGCTCTCGCTTTTTATGAAAAAAAGCAGGATTTATAAAACGCAACTTTATTTTGTTTGATTATTTAATTAATTGTTTCATTATCGTGTAAAACTATTGGTTTTTCTCAAATGTAGTAATAAAAGATCCAAACGCAGATATAGTAGAACACATTTATACACTTATTATTGAATTATTACATAAAGAAACTCAAACTGTAATCGTATCACAAATGTTTCGGTTATACTTTTAATCCTCTTCAATAATAATTAAATTAGATAATACAATAAATATTAAATTACAATAAATATTAAATTTAGACGAGTCTAAAAACAATACATGATATATATGAGAATAAAATATGGATTGTAAAGAGATCTGAGAGACCTGAGATCTACAAATTATTCACGAGTATAGATAAGTTATGGTCCGTAAGTTCTTGAATACGCGGTTTCGCCAAAAATATTACGTCAAAAATTGCGGTTGAAATCATGAAATGCCATTGTTTTTTGAAAGTCCAATTATAAAATAGTAAAAAAAGTAAAAATAGTAAAAATCGATCATCGTAATAACGAAGTAAAAAAAAAAAGGAAAATGGAACATCAGTAATTTAAAAAAACATGGACAAAATGAAGTCAAGTCAAAGAGAATTTAATAATTGAAATCAGTGATGAAATAAAATTTAAAAAGTATAGAGTAAAAAGTATAGAGTAGACGGATTTTTTTCTTATAATGTTGACTACTTATTAACAGATGCTAAGCTGACAATAATGTTACAACAGAACGTATATGAATTCATGTTCATTGGGTCATTAACTCTGTCGAGAGGCCAGACGTTCGTAATGCGACTTTGGTAATGTAATTATTTCAGATATGTGAATCACTGCCGCATAAATCATTCATAAGCTTGCATTCATGTATCGACGGTATTCTCAAATCGAATTACGAGCAGCAAAACAGGGAGGAAAACGGTCATCATAAAGCGAGTAATGATATCGCCGGTTGACACGCGATCTTTTATTACTCAGTTCTATGTATGAAACGATAATGTCGAATTCTCAGCATAGTTAGGTTAATATGCTCAAAACTCACTGTTCTCCGAAAATCTCTGAAACAGGGTTCTGTAAGCAGGTCTCATAAAATCTTCCGCCATCGACTTCTGCCATCCAAGACTTTGCGATTGTGCAAAAATGAAAATGCTCGTTTTTTAAATCTTGAGCGATCTTTGAAACGATAAGATACGTAGGATGAATATTTCATTTCTGATATTAATTAGAAGCTTAAATATTGCGTAAGTGATAATCCACCATCGATAATCATCAATGAATAATTGGCGCGATTACCCTTGCACTCTCGGATCGAGGCTCGTTAATACGTTCCATATTTACGCGAGCAAACGATGCACGAATTGCAATCAACTGGCGATTGTTTAGTGACGATCTGCCGCCAGGTCGCGATTGCCAATCATCTCGTAGTTTGTCGATCGTAATTGAGAAGTGCTAAAAGACGTTTTCATACGTTTCTCTTGTTCTGTTCTTCGACTATGTATTCAGCATGATTGATCGGAACAACGATGCGCAAAACACATTTTACCGAGCGCTGGAGTCTTATATCCAATTCGTAGATGTTCAACAGGACTCGTGTCTTTTAATAACTTGACTTCATATCGAGAGAAGAGCTGAATCGTATTCAATGACTCTCGACCGCGGCAACTGCTTTAGAACTCTATGCATTTCTAAGCCAATTATTCTCCGCTTGGTGAATTCTTGTGCTTCCCTATATAAGGTGTACCTAAAACGCCGAACTTTACCAAATTATTAGAGACACTCTAATTTGATAGATCAAATAGATTGCATTCTTGTAAATGCTGGCTGCATTTCCTTTTGGAATTGATTAAGTGATTTTAACGTATAATTTGTAATATAGTGAATTTTAAATGACTCTTAGAGATAAGTGATATTTATGTGGAAAAGAACTCTGTAATGGATTGAAATTTGAACTCTTTATTATTTTTATAATGAGCAAAAAGAAAGATCGAATATAAATATTTTTAACTTTCTAGAGACGGTATCGTCTTGTCATTAAAAAACAATTTTCTTAAATTTTGCTTAAAAATGCTTGTTTCGTGAAAAATCTATATCATTTGATACATATTGACATAGTCTTTTTGGTAGTTAGAAATACTATATTTCAATGTTCAATGTTTCTTATACTTCCATCTTTAATATTTAAGTATAATTAATTTGTAGATCTCGAATTATTCCGAATTTGTCCTAAAATTAAATTTTAAAGTAAACGTTGAAAATATACTCGTCTATCTTAAAGAGTTAATCAGAAATTATTATCTTACCTATAACTTGTAACGTGAGTTGTAATTATTCTTATGTAACTAATTTAAAAGTAGACTGCATTAACGTGCAATAACATTTTTTATTTCGACTTTAAGAAACTTGAATAATTTACTTTAATGAGTATCTCTTAAAGTGATAATTTGTTAATCAGTTTTCTAGTTTCTGCTATGATAGTGACCAGTTAACCCGTTCTAATGCTAACGTAGTCTCTTCACTGGGATGAAAAATGACAGCTACGAGGTTGTTGGATTAGATGGTTTAATTATCAACGTGGATACAAACGATTAGTGGACGGTGAACAGCATGCGCGCAATACGCGTTTGAAAATCACCCAGGGAATTACGATTCGGTTACTACATTAGATCTTATTTAAGGGCGTAGTACATGAAATTCTCTAGAGGGATTACGGATCTATTACCGCAACTCCGCGATCGCGGCGCGCATCTACATAGGTATGTACAACAGCAGTTTGCATGTTTAGTGTGTCGATAAAAAGATGGAATAAGGCCACTTTATCCGAGACGTTTACGACCAACTATCGGTATACTATCGATATATGTTTCGTGTACGTAAGACATCGGGCGTATTTTCATCGTGTTTTCTCAGGTCACGATGATGCATATCGTAAATCTTGATGACCCTAAAAAAGAATGGGCGAAAGGTACGTTTCAGCGAAATAATCGTCATAGTCTCGTAAAAAGACAGCCGCAATAAAAATGAAAAGTTTGGAATGAACGAGTCGATGATAGTTACTGCAAAGCAATTATATTAATCAATTCCTTTAAAAAATTATTTCTTGTATCCGGGATGGGAATATATTTCGGAGAATTTATCGCGAGTCAGCTTGTTAATGTAATTATACGGAAGACATTAATATTACGGAAGGGTTTGACAGCGGCCGGCCCACCTTAATGGAACTGTCGGCTCGCTTGTGCTCTTCTCCTTGAATCTCTCTGCCGTCTCGATTAAACAAGCCCAAAATAAATCACCGGTTTCGGGACATTCACACAAATCAAGACGATCATCGATTCA
>Ga0157364_1008688_pt1 | contig 10531 bp, 5 predicted proteins | sample AttsexASBM2_FD_111476 | JGI IMG/M metagenome (GOLD analysis project Ga0157364, IMG submission 111476) | Fungus gardens microbial communities from leaf cutter ant in Ribeirão Preto, State of São Paulo, Brazil - Atta sexdens ASBM2 | ecosystem: Host-associated > Fungi > Mycelium > Unclassified ... | reverse complement strand
TTCGTTCGTTCGTTCGTTCGTTCGTTCGAACGAACGAACGAACGAACGAACGAACGAACGAACGAACGAACGAACGAACGAACGAACGAACGAACGAACGAACGAACGAACGAACGAACGAACGAACGAACGAACGAACGAATAAACGAATCGCGTACCGTGCAACGCCCTTTTAACCCTACTCTTATATTCGCTTCCTGCACGCGTTTTAGTATATTGAAATCACTTTAAATCTAAGGTCTTAATTAATCGCATTCTTATTTTTTCACGTTGTGTTTTCACTTTACATAAAGTTTTCACTTCATGTCTTATTTTTTTACGACAAATATCTACTTTAAACATAATTATATGCTAATTATTTAGATATTAAATTAAAAAATTAAGATGGGATATACATTGTTGAATTCAGAATGTTAAATTATATCCAATTTGAGTTATTTTTCATTATTTCTGTGTACGTCACCACTACTTAATATATTGTTAATTTGATTAAAACAAATGAAGTTAAGTAACTTAAATTAAGAAACTATTAAACACTTAAAATTAATTTATTATTTATTAAATGCGTATATTAATACAGTCATTATATTAATACGTAACTTTCATTTACTAGCTGTAGAGTATATATGTTAATATAGATTATGTTTACTTTGAAACTAACCACAGAAATGGATTGATTTATACTTTGACACACATCTATAAAAATTAAAAATAAAATATTGTTTAACTTAAGGAATTGGGTTACTATTGCAACGAAAAAATTCTTAATTTTTAAGGGATGGAAAATTTGACACATAGAAATTACTACAGTGACGCCAAAATAGCTTTATATTTTGATGTAAGAAATACAGTGAAAAAAGTAATGGAGAATTATAAAAAAATCTCATTTAAAGAGAAAAATTGTATGATTTTAAATTAAAAATAGACTCTCTCGACTTATAAAGGTTAAATAAGGATTAAAGTTGGCTTAAATAAAGAGAAAATAAGAACCTACTCGAAAATGAAGATTTAACGAAACTATTAATTAGAAAAATGAAAAGAATATAATTTTTAAACAGAATCTTTTTCATCACTTGTGCAATTAATTGTATTACTCAATCGATAATACAGGAATTAAGAAGACCTTTGATAAGCGTTTTTATTGATTTATTGCGTTGGTATAGCGGATGCGTAGATATCCACATCGAACGAAACCCGATTATTCTAGTCAATATACTCGTTCATAAATCAACGGTACGAGTGCTGTGCGAATCAATAATAGCGAAACGCTACATTATTGACGTAATATCGACAATTTGTTGAATATCCAACGTTACGAAGGAGTTCAATATTAACTATTGCAAAATAACACAACATAAATGATGACATAAATAATTGCATGTTACGGTATTTTCCGCGTTTAATAGAATTAAAACAAAATCTACAAAGTACAGAAAGAAAATGAATTTTTTTTTTAAAACGATTTCTGGTAAAACAATTCTTTTTATTTCCTCCAAATAGTCGAAGTTATAATAAATATTTATATATTTTCTTTGATTAATTTACGTCACGAGCAGACAAATATAGAAAAGTATATGCATTATATGCACATACGAGTTTTTGTTAAGTAATTAAAATATTTATCAGTAGCATAAATTTACAAATTTATAGATTTCGCTAAACATGCCGTCTAAATTATTCATATTTCTAGAATTACTTTACGATAACAACAGTCCAGTTTTATGACTGCAAATATTGCATTTTCGATATTTCTGGATACTGTTTTCACCACGTATTTTCTCTTCAACATCTTTCTAACCTCTCGTGACGTCTCGGCTTTAAATAAAAATATTGTATCGCGTATCCCGTTGAAAGTATCACGCTGTTGCATTGTCGCAACCGAAATGGGATGTGTGCGTTCGTCGCGGTGCATTCGTGCCGTTGCAAGTGCATCATCGCCGCCGCGTTCCGCGACTTAACTCACGCCGCTCTCGAATTATACGCCGGCTGGCAATGACTGATGCCTACGCAGATTGCCGACGATTTCGCGATGTCGTTGCAGCAGGTAGTCGTTGTCATTGTCGTCGTCGCAACAACTTTCTCCGAGCCGATTCTTCGTATGTTTTGATTAAATCGAGAGGCATGGTACATGCTAATCAACGTTAAATTATATCTACGTGTTTGTACCTGTTACAGTTATTTACACTAGATGTCAAAAGAGCAATGGTGATCTATAATCCCTTTAAATAACATTCTAAATTATTTTTGACTGCTGTCTGTCAAAATGTAAATCAATCCATTTCTGTGGTTCGCTTCGAAATAAACATCGTCCATATTAATGTATGCATTGAAGAAACTTACTAAGTTTTAATATATGTTTCTTTGAATGGTACTAACATTTACTTACACTAAATATTTACTCAATAAAAACGATGATTCAAATTAATGGTTTTTGTGTCAAATAAATATTTATATTTAGTAAATATTTACTTAGAATTATTTAAAGTATTTAATATTTAATATTTTTCTTTCAGTGTAGTAAATAATAAGTTAAAGTTGTCAAATTGAATACATTTTCTTTAGTTAAATTATTGTTAAATTAACAATAGTTAAATAGGAGTTACAAGTATGATTTATAGAAAAATAACTTAAATTGAATATAATTTGATAGTATGATTGATATTGTGAATTTAATAATGTACCTTATCATATGTAACAATTTATTTTTCTGTGTACTTCTTTTCCCAGTCGATTTATCATTGAAAATCACATCTGTCTTTCTCGCGTTCAATCATCATTTCATTAATCATTTCTTTGATGTTGACAAATCCCAATACTTCGATATCGTTCGCGATCAATATTAATTGCTTAAGTCATTTAATGTAAATACATTTGATACATAAAATGCTGCCTGATTTACAACACGCTCATTGGTGAAATGTTATAATGAATTTACGTTACGTACGTCGGTCGATTTATCGTGCTGACGTCGTCCTTACGAACGTAATGTTCGTTATAGCTGTTCCTCCTTACATCCGCAACAAAGTCCAGGAATACCTGCCTATATGCGAAAGTCAATACTTCGTTTACCCAGAACCGCGAAGATTTATCGTCTAGAAAATGTTATATGCACAGTGTGGAGGGGCGGGAGGGAGGGGGAGGGCAACGGAATTACACCTTCAAAAATATCGATTTTAGAGAATATATTCAAAGATGGTACGCGCGAAGTCGCTAACATCATACGCGTTGCTCGTCCAGGGTTAAAAATATAGCTACAAAGCGTTGTTGGTCGGTGCTCAGCGCTGCGTGCAAGTCGTGAGTGAAATTAAACGCGCCTGAGAGACGGAGAGAGCGATCTACGGATCGCCCCCCTGCTTTTTTTTTTCGAGCGCTCGCGAACAATAGTCCGACGAGAGGTGGCCAGACGTTTTTGCGCGTCCTCGTTCCGCGATCCGTCACCGGAGGAAACTGTTGCCGAGAAGGTACCAGAATCGCGCTCAGATCCAGAAGGGCTTGACAATGGCGAGGTCTTCTTAGCGGTCTTTTTAGCCGAAGACCTAAATACGTGCGTCTAGAATTCCAGCTTCGATCACTTATACAGGGTGTACCATATTTACCATTCTTTAACCATTCGATCTTTATTGAACAGAGAAAAAAAATTTTGCTAAATGTCATAAGTCTAAGTGAAATTTCATTAACGCGTAAACTCTGATACATATTTAGACATTGTCTTAGAAATTGTCTTAGAAATTGCTCAGCATAAATTTTCATATTCTCAATTATAATTTGGAATACCTGTTGTTTCTGCATCGAGGAGAAATTGATTTTAAATTACGAAATAGCTGAAGAGAATCCGTAAACGGAAGGAGTGGCGAGTGGTTTTAGGACACCATTTGTACGCAACGCGGAATGTACCGAGAGAAATGTTTTGGTACGTATAACCATTTATATTATTGATATATGACTAACAAAAAATTTTCTTACTAAAAATTTTTTTTTTTATTAAAAAATTGTGTGGTTTATTCAAAATTTGATTAGAACTACAAATTTGGTTGGAAAAACGAAAATTGTGTTGTTCTTATCATCGATTGGAGCAATACAATTTTTAAATAAAAAAGTAAGAAAGTTTTTATTAGTCACATATCTACAAAATAAATGAGTATACGTATCAAACATTTCTCTCAATGTGCACAACTGTCTCATGCTAACTAATATTTCACGCGACGTAGCGATATCAGCGCGATACTCGAGAACAAGCATTACTCTTCGATGACGATTCAAGCGTGCCTCATCCACAAGAAAACCAGTCCATTAACCTTTGTTCGGCGTATTGAAGTTGCCTGAAAGACGTTCTCTCTCTCTCTCTCTCTCTCTCTCTCTCTCTCCTTCTCTTTGAGAAGTCCGGATGAACAGCATTAACAGCATTTAATTGTAAATTATCGAGGCCTATTCTGAATATTATCGTTGGAATATCATGGACACTTATTCGTACTCACTACTGTCCTTCGATATATTCTTCCCTAATACACGGCCTGACTCCGTTGCACGTGCTGGTACCCTGACCTACATTCACACCTACGTGTCTAAGCCTATGTCTACGACGGTCGATCGCGCCATCGCATCGTTCGTTCGTCGGCGACTCGGCCTGGCAACCGGGCGGCCCGATTTAATATTTTTGAAATTGTGGAGCTTAGACCACAGCACCGTCGGCCTCCGGTTGTCCTACATTTCGCTCTTGCTTTTACACTCTTACGCTCTGTATCATAGGGCGTACCGTCGGACCTGTTGCGCTCCTCTGCGCCGACGTCTCGGTTCCTTCCTCGCGCTCGAATCAGATAGCAATGGTGGTCGTGCGAGCAAATGCGAGGCAGATGCTCTTAGCGGAACGCTAGAAGCGAAAGCATTCGCTCTACATCGCGATAAAATAAAGTTACGACATCATCGAATCTTTCGTCTCTCGAACGAATCTTTCGTCTCTCGAACATGATCATGTTTCCTACACGTTTCCTGCTTAATAGCCATTTAACTCCGTCGTGAGTTTACAAATATTATTTTATCAGATGCGCACGTGATGAAGCGTGAGCTAATTCGCAATCAATTTTTAATTAATGGTTTCATTATTCGCGTATGAGACGCGGGTGTTTTTCACACTCGACGATATATCTAGGTCGATCGCGCTCATTCTTTTTTATTCACCGTCGTCGTTATTGGACTTGGTTTCACTATGGCATGACTGTTCGCGGATGCGCAGGACGTATCGCGGAGCACATCAAAATTCTTATTGTGAAAAGAGATATTCGTTTTTATGCACGTTGTTAATTTGATTAAAACAATGGAATTAAACAATTTAACTCAGAAAAGTGTATTAAATTTGTTTATTATTTATTTACTAAGTACATAGTAAATGTACTATATATACTTAGTAAATAAATAATAAACACGTTGTTTATCTTGAGATTAATCATTAAAGTGGATTAATTTTTTTATATACATGGAATTAAAAAATAATAAAATTTTATTTAACTAAAAGGATCGGATTACTATTACTTCTGTGATATTTGACATTATAGAATATTAATATGCATGGCAGTAATATCGACTGTATTGAAACTGAAATTCATTTCTCTTACTTAATCCCTTCGATATTTTAATGTAAAACGGACTAACATTTATTTACTTCTGACTGGGAACACATGGAAATTGATGTAAAAATATTATAATTTTTCAATATCAAGACGTGAAAATGAAAAAAAAATTGCTTCTCTCGACGTTGTCAGAAGACGACGCGATCGAAATTGAATTCATTTCGAACCCAGCGACATCCGACGATGTTGTGTTTTCCATTAATGCTCGAAGCTTAATGAGAGTCTGAGTGCTAATTACATCCAGTCCCTTATTCTCTTCGACCCTGGTTGACTTATGCGAGGATAGAAATGGGTCGTATGCTATCACGCGGCATGGTATACAGAGTATCATTTTGTATCACATTATTTTCCAACGATAGATTATTCGGTCAATTTGGAGTCAATACGAATCATAGAGCGCATTCCGCTTTAATCACAATTGTTTTTTATTATAACAGATTCCTTGGTTAATTCGGAGCTCTTCCTTCGATCAAAATGATAGCTACATTTTCGAATGATTAATGATTAGAAAACAATCGATAAACTAAGTCTTCGAAAATTAAATAGATGATTCATGCTCTTCGATTAATTTCAAATATAGATTATTATAACTTGAGGCTTTATTGTGAAGATATATGCATTGAGATAAAAAGCGATAAGCGGACGTTTTTGTTGCAGATAGAGAATTTATTATGAAACAGTCAAAGAATTTTCCACTAAGAATAATATGGTAAAAGTAGGACATCCTACATTCATGATAATAAAAAGGGAGAAGGGAGGGGCAGATCAAAGAGTTTCTAATGAGGATGAAGTTGGAATGCAGAATACGTCTCGTATTACTTGATACGTAAACATCGAGTGTATTATATAGTATATTTCATATTGGATTATATTTTTAAATGGTTTTTGCAGGACATTTTCTAAAAAAATTAAATATTCTTTCCTTATTAAAATTTAATTTAACTTTATATTATTATTAACTTTATATTATTATTTACTGTTTATGAAATTTTAATATTAAATATCTTGGCAATTAGTAACAATGTCAGAATTCGATTAAAAGTCTACTCGAAATTACCTGAGAAAGGTGTTCTTATCTACATTTGCGACATAAATAAATTGACAGCCGCTTCTAATCGCGCGACGATTGACGGCTGTACTTATCGATCCAATATTTCTCCTTTTCTTCGTCTCGGAGCGTTTTTCCGCACACCTTCGACATTCTTTCACACACATGTTAATCCTTCGTTATCGTAGCAAGTAAAGTTTAAAAATATCCCATACGGCTCTCGAGTTGCAAGTCATCAGAAATTATCGAGTCCTTAAATTAGTGTCGAAAACTTCGTTAATAAATACAATGTCCTATTTTCGCCGCAAGCATAATTGTAATCTATATTATTGGTTCTCCCTGGCTCAAATTAATTTAATGGAACGCCACGGACGTATCTGTCGCTTATATTGGAAAACATGTAAAGCGAAAAAGCACGTTCTTTAATCAATATAGATGTTCTATTAAACAAAACTTGATTGAATACCATTACAAGCATTTATCGTTTTCATTAATTATATGAAATGTACTTTATTATTATTAAACGGATTTATTGCGACATTAAAAAATTTCGCATTTTCTGTGACAGCTAATTAATTACTTGGTGTATACACATACATATATATATATATATATATATATATATATATATATAAAATACAATTCATATGGAGTTTTTATTTGCTCTTTCATCAGAAAATTATAATTTGTTTTTTAAAATGCTTATAAAATTTCTGTTGCGTAATTTATTCCTCCACAAGCAATGTTGGAATTAAAGACACAATCATTTTTTTGATTGTGAATTCTAGTAGTTAAATTTAAATCTTAAAAAAAAAATACAATCCAACTTTTATAATAGTAAAAACTCATTGTTAAAGTCTAAACTTTCACAAGTATATAAGAATATTTTCATATTTTTATACACAATATAAAATAACTGTATTGAAGTTCGAACTCACATTGCAGACGAGGAATGAAAATTACACATTACGGATTATTAGTGAGAGGATTATTAATAATCCCAAAATAATATTTTCATTTTTATTTGATCAGAAATATTGAAGTATTTAGGCGGTGGAAATAATTTATATTTTAGAATAACTCATTGGCTTTTGATATCAACAGACGCGTCGAATTGCATGGTGTCGTCCGATTCGACGTTTCGTTCGTAACACCTGCAACCTTCTCCTCTGTCGTTCGAACATGTTTTTCCGTTGCTCGCCTTAGTGCCCTCGGGAACCATCGAGCATACCTACTTTATGCCATTTCTCTCTCGAAGCTTGCAACATCGAGCGTTGCCAGTTCGAAGCATTTCACAGCGGCAGACAGCTGCCCCTAGTAACGGTTGGAGAAGACATACGTTGACTGCCGAGGGATCTCAAGGTCCTATATCGGTCTGTCATGCTTTCGAAATTATCCTCTCCCTTGCGCGCTCTCCATTATACGTTCCTCTACAGTGCGAAAGGAATTCCTAGCGATCGTAATGATAATATCATTACAAATAAACTACCAAAAATATGATCTATATATAAAATGTAATATAGATCTGCGGACAGAAAACATTTTCAGAAGATGTCCTCGTCGAGGTTATCTTGCAAAAACAAGATCGGTACAAATTCAATTCAAGAAAATTATACCGTTTATATACTATTAGATATTAAAGAAGCAACTTAATTCCTTGAGTTAAAGTTAAATAATTTGTTTTTAACTTCTCTGTTAAAAGTAAATTAATTCATTTCTGCAATTAGTTTCAAAGTAAACAACGTTCGTACGCACTTAACGTATGCACTTAGTAACTTATAAACTAAATTTGAGTCAAATTTAATACACATTTTTGATGTTTAATTGTTTAACTCCATTATTTTAATTAAATTAACGACACGTAGAGTAGGAGAAATGATGATTTTTAAAATAATTTGAAATAATTCAATTGGATATAATTTAGCATCATGATAAATTGTTGTTAATTGTACAATATGATTAATTGATATTAATTGTAATAGTGTAGCTATTAATAGCGCACGATTATGACATTTTTATTCTAGAAAAAAAGAGATAGAAAAAACTTAATATTATTGAATGAATAATTTACGTACCTCTATGTATAATTTTCTTTTGCAATCATGTAGTTATTATAATAATTTCATATTAATAACAAATTTTTAGTTCTTACACATTTTATCTATGCTTTTTATTTATTTTATTCATTTATTTTTGTACGTCGATAGAGTAATTACTTCGCATTTCGTTGGCTCTTGTTCCTTTTTTCTTGGCCTTGCCGTATTTTCACTATGATTTCGCAGGAACGCATCCTCGTAGCGCAATGATATATGGCAATGACGTTATTGCGCCAAATATATATCTTTCATATATTCATATAACGATGAATTATTTAATATATATTAGTACTTTAATATATGAACGCAATGAAATAATTGTGCGATAACGCTTGAAATATTCTTTGGAAAAAATAGTAAAACAAGAGAAATAATATCACAAAGGAGAATGATAACCCAGTCCCTTGAATTAAATAACATTTTGTTATTTTTAAATTCATGTATGTCAAAATGTAAGTCAATCCATTTTTGTAGTCAAATTTTCTATTTTTAAAATTATAGTCATATTAACGTATGTACTTAGTAAATAATAATCTAAATTTGGGCAAAATTTTATACAGTTCTTGAGTCAAATCATTTAATTTTGTTTTAGTTAACAACACAAGCAGAGGCGATTTATTGAAATGATAAAAAATAACTTTAGTTGGATATAATTTGACGTTATGAATTTAACAATGTATTATAGGTACAATTGTAAGGCACTTATCTAACTATTTATACCGTTGAAAGTTTAACTTGGATCCTTTAGCGGCGGCAAAAGTTTCGTTACCAGAACTAAGTTCTCTTCAACAACAAAAGTAAAGAACTTTTCATACTTGCTTCTTCAATGAGGCATTTTCCGAATTGTACAGATTTAAACAATTAATGATTCAGTTGTATGCAAATAAAATGCGAGGAGCCGATAATGATAAATGAACATTGATTCTCGTTTATAAATGAATAATTATTTACATCGTCGTTATTATTGTTGCAAATCAATGATGATGGCATTTCAATACTTCAATAACGATGCACCATGTTATATCGACCTAATGAAACGATTTGATTCAATTTTGATTAACAGAAGCCACGTTATCAGTCTCTGCAAATAAAATGCTCGATTTGCGAAATCATTCGATAATGGAGCTAGATAACGGATTCTTTTTAATTGTTTTTTAATAAAGTCGATTGTAATTGACATGTTACGATAATATTTTTGTAAACGAAATATAAATATAAGTACTTAAGAAACGATAAATTTAAAAATACGTTATTTATAGTTGAAAAAATAAGCGTTAATTGACAAGGAAGAAAGTAAAACAATTAAATTGAATTGTCAGAGCTAAATTATGAATTTCTGCGAAAATTCCTATTTTTGGCTTCTCAAAAAATTAATATTTCCATCCAAAAATAATGAATGGAAATATTTTAGTTATTTATAGTTATACGTTGCTGCATTTCCCGTCGTCTATTCGCTCCTTCAGCGACGACCGCAATTTGCCCTCTTGATCGTCGCACGATATCGATCCTTCCCGAAATTTGCGACTGCAGATATTACTGTAACTGGAGTCATTAGCCGGAGCATCGTAATAATAGAATAAACGCCTCCGAAACGAAACGAAACGAAGGTATACGAAATTGAAATTATTTCGCAAAATCACATTGTAGGTACATGTACGTTGCAAAATATTTTAAAAATATGTTTTATTATATGTCAATTCAATCTTTTTAGATCTTATAAAATATTTATAGAAATTATTCTGTGAATACTTTAAAAATTTTTT
>Ga0157364_1008686_pt1 | contig 10531 bp, 3 predicted proteins | sample AttsexASBM2_FD_111476 | JGI IMG/M metagenome (GOLD analysis project Ga0157364, IMG submission 111476) | Fungus gardens microbial communities from leaf cutter ant in Ribeirão Preto, State of São Paulo, Brazil - Atta sexdens ASBM2 | ecosystem: Host-associated > Fungi > Mycelium > Unclassified ... | reverse complement strand
TTTTTTTTTTTTCAAATTTCTCTATGCTGTCATTCATTCAATCATGCTTATTCCAGAAAAGCTTTTTCGCTTTAAACGTTCAAAGGTAGAGCGGCCTGATTTTAAAGAGCTTATTACACGCAGAATTCTCTCCAATATTATATGGCATTAGTAGTGAAGTATTAAATTATTACAATAGAAGGTATAATTGTTCTGTGGTCGATTTCTTAAAGACAATTTTACACAAAATATCCCAGAACCATGGGATAACCATTGAATAACCATCCAGTTATGTTCTTTCTCGATATCACCGTGTAAAATCATTCAAAGCAATTCAATAAAATTGAGTTCCACAATGCAATGCGTTTTTTTGTTGACAGCTAACCTTCAAAATTCAACTTTTTAATTATTGCTGAACTTTATCTTATATATATGTTAATTTGTGATCACAGATTTTCTATTTCTCTTCGAGAGAAATCTAGAAACAAAGAGAATAGATAAAAAGAATTATTATCTCGACATTAAGATAACAAACTGATATTCAAAAAATAATATTTAAAGAAAATAAAAATTTGAAAAACGGTGAAGTGTTCTATAACATTTTGAGCTCCTGAAATATGCCAAGACCAATCTTGTTGTCCGTTTTCAACACGAAAAAAAAAACAATAACGACCGTCGACGAGAGGTATGACCCCATTAATAAAGTGTCAGAAATAATAGAGGCAGGCATTTCTTTTAAAGATCGTGTTAATTTATACGCTTTCATGTCTCGACACAGTTAGATTTTCCATTAATATACTTATCATGAAAAAAAATCACAGGCTTTTCCTTCGCACAAGATAGATAAAAAAGTTATGTCTCTTTCTCTCTCTCATTCTGTCTCTCTACTAAAAAAAATAAATTGAAAAAGCTACGATACAAATTCGTTACATCCTAAATGTTGTATTTCAAAAGCGGTGATAGCTCATATCACTATTGCGATTGCCTAAAGCAACAATGATTCACGCTCGAAGAAGTTCAGTCGTTGTGCTGAGCCGGAAATCGTACTAGACGCTTTATTCACTTTACTTACAATGTATATAATGTACTTCTAGTCCGTATTTGAGCAGGAATTCATTTCTAGAGACTGCGCAATTACGCAAATTGGATCTCTTCTCTTTATTGCGGACTCGATTCGCTTTCTACGCACTGCGTTACGTATTATTGTCTTGTAACGGAAACAATCGAGCGTCGCACTTCAATATCCGGAAATCATGTCCTCTTCTTCATTCGACAATCGTACCGTATAACATAGTGATCAGTTCAGTTTATGATAAAAGTAATGTGCTGGCTTCGTCAATTCTATAATATGAACGGCTGTCTCGTACAGTTACAACTCTATAATTGGTTTGCGGTATTTTCGAGATATAGGGCAATGAGACCTTTTTCTCCTTTAGCGCGTCGCAGTTCCATTTATTTCAATCGTATACCCGATAACTTTTTCTATCTCTTCTCGATGTCACATTAAATTATTTTTACATATACATAAAATAAAAAATATTTCTCTAAAAAAAAATAACAGACGTAACAGAACTATTAGTTGCAGTTGCGTCATTGATTTTATTTCGCAAAAGAGCAATTCAATAATTTCCAGAAAAAAAACTTCGTACGAGAATTTGATGTTTATCTCAATTTCGCGCGCAAATGACATTAGTTTCACTCGGTACTCTTGATCAAGACGATCGTCTACATCTCAACTATCGGGTCAACGAACACAATTCCCAAGATTTCCCATGCGCTTTTCTCGTCGAACTTTTCTCCAGAATTTATCTCCATTGCAAAATAAAAGAGCAATACTCTTTTGATGCCAAAATTGAAGATATATCAATGAAAATCATATCTGATTATATCGTCTACTTATCTCAAAATAATGTTCACTCAATAAACAAAACTTTAATCTGTATTCTGAACACATTTTTATTAATAAATTCATTTCTTTAATTCCATGGAAGTTGAATATATTTATTTAACTCTTATTTTATATTAGCTTTGAATATGTTTTACATATTTAAAAAATCAGATTCGAATTTAACAGCTATATTCAGTAATATGAAACATGCGATATTAGATATATCATCATCCATAAATCCTGGGAATAAAATTTAGAATGTAGAAATTGTACAGAAGGAAGAATACAGACTTTCATGTTTGTTGCGTGTATCGTTCGTTTGTAATAAGAAAATTGGAAAATGAAAAAATTTTCAATGTAGAAAAAGTTATCGAGGTATACGTAGGACGTGCTGCATATATACCTCACGTATAATGATCACATGTGATTCTTCATACAGTTGGGCAAGTAAAAATAAAACTTGTTCGAAACGTGATCACTTCAATCATCTGTTTTCTCCGAAATTCTGATCGATAAAATTCATATCAAAAGATCCAAATCAGATTGTAATGCGAGATTTCTCGAAAAGAGCCAATATTCTACTGTATATAATTGGTCCCGTAAAATTATCAGTATCATTTTTCAGCACCAACGGATCAGAATTCAACCGAAATATCAAGAAACATTCATATCGCACTTGTCAAGTTTATGATAATATTTACTACTCTCTTTCTATCGCGGACGCAAACAGTCACGTTACGTCCACGTCTCGCCTATTTTACGTCACACCACTCAAATTGATAACGACGTGTCCGCAACCGGCTTCGACGATCGAATGAGCACAAACGTGCGCTTTCGACAGGTGCGGGCGTGACTCCGGCAAAGTGCTCCGAGAAACTCCGCGTGACGTTGAAGCTCCGAAAGCTCCGTCAACGCGCCGCGGCAACGTTTACGCGCGACTATCAGTTTTTCGACGTAGAAGCACGCGCGACGCGACGCGACGCGACGCGACGGCATGCGTCGCCGGCGAGCGCGTGCGTCGCCTTTCCCGACGCGAAAATCGCGATGAAGCCGGATACCCCCGCGGAGCGAAACGCGCGCGACCGTCCGCAAGGCCGTCGCGGTCACAACAAAACGTGAGGCTGCCCACCGGGTGCCACGAGGAGTGGCAGGATCGTGTCATCGACTCCTCGACTATTGCGACATCTTGATGGTACACGATCTAACCGTGAGCTCTAAGGGTTTTTATCTGCCAGGAGTACCAGATATATTACCAAGCAACTCTCCCTCGTGGTTAAACAAATATTTATTTTGGATCGGAAAAGATCGTGTATTTATGGGATCATAAATATTGAAAAAATAAAGATGTGATGTGTGTAAAAAGTATCTCGTAAAGAAGTCTTCATTTTATCTCCTTCCTTATTACAATATTACTATATTGTGAGGTAACATTCGCAGTAATATCGGCGTACCTGGCAGCAAAAGCTAACCACTACTTCGGATGAGATAACATAACATTATATTTTCCAACATATAATGAACGATAAAATGAATAGTCATTATTGCTTTATGAATTTATGATATTTTGATGATCTTTAAATAATTCTTTTTATTCAAAGTAGATATATCTATTTAATAGAAATTAATTATTACTTGTGGCAGCAGTAAAAAAATAGAAATAAACCTTTGACATTATTAAGGTTAAAGCATTTGCAAAGATATATATGATAATACAAATAAAAAAAAAATACATTTGTATGAAAAGTAAAAATAAAATCAAAATTATATCCCGTTCAGATCTACAATGCAATTAAATTGAATAAACATCGTTTCAATAATTTTATTATTATTATTATTATTATGAATTTTATCGTAGAGAAAATCATTTCAATCTAACGTTTGTGATAAATTCGCAATTACTGTGCTCATTCCATCTGCGAATACATCAGGACGACATAAGTAAATAGACCTTTTATTATTCAAATAGAATCGAATCAAATGAAATTACTGCAGCAAATCGAACTTTCATTTAAGTGAGGAGGGATCATTACGTCATCAGCAATAATGTTTTATATCATCTGCATCTTATTTAAAAAAATAAAAATATGTTAGATCGATAATGTATCTATTTTACTAAATACTAAACTACCTATTATTCATTAATGTAGATATACTTATTCTAGTATAACTTCTAATATTCTATATTAGAAGAAGGTATTATCAAATATAGGATGAAATCTCTGGCGTAATAAGTTCCATGTTACATAATAAGGGAGCTCATATTGTTACTTTATTAACATAGAATCTGATATGCATCTTCTATACATATAATATCATCTGCGACAAATCTGAAGAACATGATCAAAATCGGAATGTTTATCATTATGTATTCCCTACATCGTCTTTACCATTTTCCTTATCATTGTTTTTTTAGATGATTGACGGACGGTCACTTTTACTATTTTAATCAAATTTAGTTATCATAGTTACTAATGATCGAGATCAAATCAAGTTTCTTCTACCTATCAAGAATATATATAAGTGTGTACTAAATTCGAACGTCTAAGCTAATTTTCCAATCAACTAAACTATACGAGAATTATGTTTGATATCAACAAATGAAAACTGTACAGCTCGTTTGGTACAAGAGAGACATCGATTTGCTCGGATCGATGAATCGGCTAGCTACGTAGACCTTACAGTCGGTAACTGTCCCGACGACAGGAGATAAACCATCAGTCAGGCTTTAGGATGTACCCAATACGATAAGAAGTTTTATAAATTGTAAAAAATATACACTGTTACCGACCAACAAAATAACAGGAGCGATGAATAATTTTCGCAACGAGATAGATTCGCGATTCCCTCTTTCTGACGTTGATAAAGCGAAAGGATTCAGAATCTGATAACGCAGCATGAACGAAATTATGATGATAAGCCAAAAATATATTTTACGATAATAGCTCGCATAAACGATAGATTAGAATAGCAAAAGTCAATTAAGTCACTTAAAATATCTTTAGACTGTTTCATTATTTTGCATTACGTAAAGCTGATGTTCGCAGAAGTTTAGGTTTTAAATATTTTATACAGCGTAAATTTTAAATGTTAAAATAAAACAACTATTGAAATGATAAGCAAGATATGATAAGAATAATCGCAGAGAGCTGTAATACATATCACCTTATTCAAGCATAATACGTGATATATTTAAATAAATTGTTTTTACTGCGTTGATTTGTTAATTACAAAGTTATTTCAATCATAATTACTCAATTAGTATAGTGGAATCTTCAATGGATCAGTGCACATTCATATCTACATAGGCTATGTAATAAAGTCAAGATCACCTTCATAAGCATGCAAATTTATGTTAACGATGACACATACAATCAAATTACCATGATAATAACAGAGGGATCCGTTTTTCAATGGACCCGCATGAATCTGTATTCGCGGCGAGATCAGTTAATTATTCATCCGACAATGTATACTAAAGAGAAAAGATCACCGTAAAACGTTCCAATGACACTATTCATTTTGACAGTCCCGAATATTCTATCGCCAAATGTTAAATATCGCTAAAATTTCGCTGCAGAATAACTGCGGTTTTCATTTCCGACTTACGTCAGCAACATGTAATATAAACGTTTCCCTACGTTTAACAAAAAAAAAAAAGTAAGCTATAATTACAATTTATTAGAAATCTCTCTCCAATTTACAGTAACATAAAGGTCCTTTTGTATAATATAATCTATATTATTTGCCATGCGCGCGATTCGATGCAACGTTGCGGTTTATTGCGACCGAAATACGTTGTTACAGAAATTGTAGGAAACAGCGAAGTAGATTCTATTAGACTTACCTAAGTGCACGCCACTCCCCGTCTGTAGTTGTGGTCGGCGCGGATGTGCTCTTACTCGGAAGACTCAAACGAGGACCGATGCGCAATGTCATAGGTCGCCTCCTTCGCGTGTAATCTGAAATAATCGAATGGTACAGAGATATCTCTGAAAGCGAGGTCATGCTCCGACGTTGCACGCGTAATCCGCCATCCTCCTGGGAAGCAACATTGTGCCGCCAGGAAGACAGGTGTTTGCGGAGAAAACATCGATTTAAAGGGATTACTACGTGTGGCATTGAATGGATCATGATGATAAATTCCGATCGCGTGTAGACAACACAATTTGTTTTTTTCTGCAAATATCGAACATGATTGTTGGATAGTTGATTGTACTTCAGGTATTTCACTTAAGCCTATTATGCAATTGTATTTTGTGGGCGGACACCTGATACTTTACAAATTTTTATCAGTAAGTTTTATTCGGTTATTTTTATCAAAAGTTTTATTTCATATTCTATTGTGCAATATTTTAAATAAAAATGTTACTTATTTTAAGATTCTTAATATTAAAAAACTTTAATATTTAAATAAATAAAATCCAAAAAAACTATACATATAATCGCGTGAATCTCCAAAAAAATTCATTTTTCAATTTTTATAAATTTTTGAAAGTTTGACTATTGGAAATATAAATATTTATATCTTTAACAATAAATATAATTGATGTTTCATATATTGCGTCTTTTTTCTCAATGTAAATATTTGTATCATCTCTAACAATGAATACAGTTTATATTTCATACATTGTGTCTCTTTTCAATTTAACCTCGATGTAACATATTGCACAAAATAAAGATTGATATGATTATTGCATTAAAAAACCAATGTAATTACTATTCTTTTCTTTCGTACGCGTGTTTTATACAAAATAATAATTTAAAAAATCTTACCATTTGCGGAGCAAAGTGAATTCCGTCCGTGAAAAACGTGTGGCGATAAGAATTGGGAGTGTGGATTTGTGGGGGTTGTCGGGGAGGTTCGACTCGGAGCCGATGTGGTAGTCCAAGGTGGTACTACATCTCGTACAGCATTTGATTCCGTTGAAACAACGGGAATCTCGTTGGTCACCCGTACTTCTATTCCCACAGACTGTCAACAAGAACAATTAAATATTTATATATTTAAAAAGATATAATATAAATATTTTTTACAGTTATAATATATATATAATATTTTTATAGTAAATTTCAAACGTAACTATCACTTCATCAAATTTTTTAAATATTCAATAATATAAATATTAATTTAGATTTAATAAATATTATTTAAAAATTAAAGTGCCGCAAAAATAAAATTCGTCTAAATCTGGAAAGATAGACAATGGACAACTCTTATTGCTTAAATGATTTTCTATATATTATTCATTTTCAACTATTTTTATAATTTGAAAGATGTCATTGTCTCGATAATTTAATTAAATAATATTAATTTTCATGTTACGAGGTCAAAGTATAAAATAAACACTTTTAATAATAATTATTGAAAGCTATAGCACGGTAGAATTAAATATGCCAATAAAAATATGCCAATAATGTTAAAGAAAATTTTATTCCATTTTATATTCCTTATAACCACGTTATTAGGCCATAAATTCGGTTATAACTCATCAAAATTTGTTCGGAAATTTCATGGTTCAAACGTGGGTCGCGTCAAACTATAACTACTGTTACATTGTCTATTATTACGAACTGAATTACGTACAAACGTCGCGAACAGATACCGGTTTCTATAAAATGTAATTAACTGGCACAAAGGTAAACGTTTGTAATAAAATCGAAACGTTTAATCGAATTACAAATATCCGTACCGAGTGACTAAAGTACTAAGACTCTATCTTTAGCCGGCAATGTCTGTTGACTCTATAATGTATACAGTTTCTCCTGATAGTAAGATATACGAGGTTCTAAATTAACGATAGTACTTTTCCGGAATTTCTCATTTACAATACTGCTGATACGAAGCAAAGTATAAAATTTCAACAGTAGCACATAAATGTTGTCTACGTCAGATTAGAAAGCTACAGCAACATACATTAATACAATTAATTAAATTATTTTCGGACTATTAAAATTAAAATCTTCTTAGAATAAAATTCGCAAATCTAAAACCAATAACTAATCATGTTTTGATTTCCAGAATAAATTCATAGTTACTTTGGAAAATCGGATATACTTATTTAGATATTAAAAAATGTCCAAAGTTCAATAAAAAGTTCAACAAACTTCAATAAAAAGAAATTACATCCGTAATTGAAATTCAATGTCAAATTACATACCGCTGTAAAATAATACTTACATTTTATAAGTCAAAAATATAGATCATCTGTTAATTATATCTATTTCACATCATTATAAATATATCAGCGAGAAATAATATATTAATATAATAAATTGTCGATTCATAAATAATATTATATCCCGTGAACGAAGCTGTTATGAGATTGTGACGCAAATGCATGTTAGCAAATTAATGTGCGTAGAAATAATTGGGAGGATAATTAATGCATATCAGAATGGTCAACCGATAACGAGGAAATCATCTAATTGATGACGAACGGTTTCATAGTCATGGAAACTTCGTTATCATAACTACTTTATTTCAGCACGAGAGAGTGCCGTGCTTCCTTTTAAATAGAATCAATAAACAAAATTATAGAGATCTAAAATATTCTCGTTAACGATATTTTTATATTTCTCTCCCGAAACAACGCAGAATTCAATGTAAGCTGTAACATTCGTTCAACGTTTCAAATAGCATTAAAATCCGTAAAGCTCTTATTGAATATACAATGAAATTCCATTGCAACGAATACCATGTAATATTTCCGTTACAATAAAAATTTCAATATCTCCAGCCGATGGCTACAATACTCTTTTTTAAATATAGACAAGACTGTGTTTATTACGCGAGAGATATAAAATTCTCAGAAGTTTCTAAAAAACAAAATCATAAATTACCAGCAAATTTTAATTGTATGTGTTTTCTAAAAAACAAAATTATGAATTACCAGCTGATTGTAACTGTATGTGTTTTTAATGATATATAGATTAGAACATGATTCGATCGTTACTCGCAATAATAATGTGACTCTAAAACTATGCGTTTGAATAGAACAAGAGAAATTATGTCCACATAATCAAGTACACTTGACTCATTAACATACTCATGTAAAATTCCATTGGGACAACAAAGTTTATTGCAACAAAGTAATTTTCGCATCACCGTAGTTCTTGCATATGTTGGCATTAATATCGCCATTGGCTTGCATGCTTTGAACTTTCCGCTCAATAGAAATAGATACAAGGACACGAATATCGATTGCATATATTGGATATATACTCAATAATCGCCATTGATGATCAAGAAACACAGTCTTTAACAATCTCGATTCTTTCAAAAACGTCTATTAAGCTGACACAGTCACTTCAGCACAATCGAATAAAAGTTGCACAGAAATTTAATGCTTTTTTGTTGCTAATTTATTGCTCTATTCCCGATTTGGTTGCTCCAGCTAATTCTGAAGAAACAATGGCTGTGCTAGCAGCCATATATAAGATTAATGTTAGCACAGTAACTAAAAAAAATAAAAAAAATTAAAAAATACGGCATATTCTTTTTGTGCTAATTTGTTGCTAATTAGTTGGTCATTTCCCGATATAGTTGCTTCATTCTCAATCCTTGAAAACTACCCTTAGCCACACCGAGTCAGCACACCACCTAAAAAATAAATTGATAATTCTCAAAATATCGACTGATTACGGTTCTCTGACTTTGTTGCTCCCGACGAATTCGATTTTGTTGCTCCACCCCTAAATTTTGAAAATTAGCCCTAGGCACTTAGAGTCAGCACACTATCTATAAATTGTTAATTCTTATCGTAATCGTAATCAATCGAGATATTTTAAGAATTAACAATTTATAAGGGGTGTGCTAACTCTAAGTGCCTAGGGATGGTTTTCAAGATTTGGGGATGGAACAATAAAATCGAGAAGTGAGCAACTAATTAGCAACAAATTAGCACAAAAAGAATATGCCGTATTTTTTAATTTTTTTTTTATTTTTTTGAGTGACTATACTAACTTCTTATGCTAGCACAGCCATTGTTTCTTCGGGATTGGCTGGAGCAACAAATTCGAGAATAAAGCAACAAATCAGCAACAAAAAAGCACTAAATTTCTAAACAACTTTTATTTGAATTTGTACTGAAGGGGCTGTGTCAGTTTAATAAACATCATTAATGAATATGTGTAATATAGTCCCCAAAACGCATTTCTTACGCACAGTTGTTTATGCTTGTCGCTCGCAATAATTATCATTTAAACTATTGCTAGCGATAGACATAAATACCTGTGCGTAAGAAATGTGTTTTAGGGACTATTATATGTACATATTCATTAATGCATTTTAGGAATGACTACATATATAAATTTATATTCTATATTCTAAGAAATCGATTAAAATAACGTTTTTATTCGAACATTGAAAATTTTTAAATAATTTAAATAATACTTCAAAATTTTAAACAAATTTATTTTTGCTAAGATCTTCTTTAGAGAATATATTATTATTTTAAAAAATATATATAATTATTTTATTTAAATTTTGAGTAACTTTCCTTTTATCTAAATTAGATAAAAGGAGAGTTACTTAAAAATTACTTACAAATTTTATACAAATTTATTTTTACTAAGATCTTTAAAAAAAATACATAATTGTTTTAGAGAATATATATAATTACTTTAGAGAATATATACTTATTTTATAGAATTATTTGATAGAAT
>Ga0157364_1008684_pt1 | contig 10533 bp, 3 predicted proteins | sample AttsexASBM2_FD_111476 | JGI IMG/M metagenome (GOLD analysis project Ga0157364, IMG submission 111476) | Fungus gardens microbial communities from leaf cutter ant in Ribeirão Preto, State of São Paulo, Brazil - Atta sexdens ASBM2 | ecosystem: Host-associated > Fungi > Mycelium > Unclassified ... | reverse complement strand
ATTTTTTCGAGATGGAATTCGAAAATTGCCTGAGAGATGAGAAAAAGTAGTAGGCAGCGATGGACAATACTTTAATTGATCTGTTCATTCATTTTGTTTTGAAATAAATGCACAAAAAAACGGACCGAAACTAATTTGTACGCCCAATAATTAAAATATATTTTATATTCTTAATATAATAATTTTATATTCTTCGAATGTTCATTTATCTTTAGAGCATTTTTACTTTATATAGAGAAATACTGTTATGCATATTTGTAAAATATTGTGTACTAGCAATTTATAAGATAAATGGTAATAATGAATAGAGAACAACGTGTAAATTTATCTTTATCATCGTTTGTCCAGAGATTCATTAGTACAGACGAGAAACTGCAATAATACAAAAGACTGTGTTTGTCTACATGCTTACGTTTGTTTAATAAGGCGAATGTGACAGGGACTGTAAGTTGTCGGCTGCCGAGCTATCTGTCTTTCTGTTCCTATCTTTTTAAGCAGATTAAAAAATCGAACGTTCCATTAAGTTGAACATATGAAGCTCGCTTCTTTTTACCTTCTCTTCCTTTTTGTGGTTTTCCTTGATTCCTTGCTATTAACTGATACTATCCTATAGATTATACCGCTGTCACAAACACCCACCATTGTATAGTGGACCTCCCTTTGTATCGCGATTTTCCAGTGCATGTCGGATAACAAAAGTCGTCAAACAAAGTACACGTCGCAATATCGACATTCTGTAAGTAGGTGTGTGTCAGTTTAACAAAACGAATCGGTCAAACGTAAATTCTAGCTATAAGTTATAATAACAATTATCATTTAAACTTTGATATCCTGAATATTTCTTCATGTTTTTAATGTTGTATTAATTAAGCGCAATGTGTTTTCAATATAAATTTATTATGTCTTCTGACATTTCGCAGTTTTTAGTTACATTTTTATGTCTTTTTATCTATCAATCTTTTCAGAAACATACATTTTTAACAAAAAAAAAAATATTAAAAATGTATAAGCGAGACCATTTAAAATAATGTAATAAATCGATAAAAATGAAAACTTACTTCGAGGAATATAGTTATAATCCTTGTTAAGCAAAAATGTTCTTTTTTTTTATAACTTTTAAAGTGTTAGAGCCTGTAATTTAATAGAACGACAAAGAAGAGATTTATATGAATACTTATTTTTAGAAAAAATAATAAAAAATCAATAGTATTTGAAGTGTCGATGTTTTAATTATCGTTTTTAGATAATATTAACCAGATAATTATCGATCTAATTATTGTTTTTAAATAATATAATATTAACCAGAATGATAGCTTTAATCAATACGTACTAATGATACAATTATAAATTACAGCTTATTCTGCTTTCTCTACAGCATTCGCTTTGATGAAAATCGAACAAACGCGTGTGGTGGAGGGAAAAAGTCATGATGGGGTCAAGTGTCAATTCGTATGATGAAAAAAAAGAAAAGAGAAGGATAGGAGCGGACAGTCTGGGTTATACTCGCCGATTGTTCAACTTACTCGCTGTCAATCCAATATCGCTGATGGAAACGAGCACGATCGGGTTCGCATGGTCATCGACAAGACCGGACGACCTTTGATTTGAAGAACTTTAATCCGACAAGGGTCTACGCATGGACCCTCGAGTTGAACGTAATCTCGTTTACGGCGTATTACGATTCGATCAATGCCCGATTGTGCCCGTTGAAGGTAAACGTCGCTTTCAGCTGCTCCCGGCCGTATGCCTCAATTAAAAGCGAGAGACCTTCTGGAATCCCGATTATAGCCCATTATAGAATAGAGCTTATCGAGAACTCCTGGAGAATTCGCTTTGTCGACACTATTGCATCGATGTATTGTCATCACGAGAAATACAGTTACAATTCTTGTTAAGCAAAATGTTCTTTTTTTTGTAACTTTTAAGCTGTTAGAGCTTGTAATTTAATGGGACGACAAAGAAGAGATTTATATGAATATTTATTTTTAAAATAAGCAATCAAAAATCAATAGTGTTAGACGTATTGAAATTATTATTACAGTTTTATAGAACTGTATTTACAATTAAGTAGATGAGATTCAATTAAAGTTAAAGTCTTTCAGAGATAGAGAAAAAAAATATTACGAATAAAATATTCAATTTTTCAATGGATTTTTTACCTTGCATATTCGTATAACTAGTGTTAAAAGATTAAAAATTACATGGAATTATCCAAAAATGTAGGAAAGAGATTCCAAAAATACTATTCGTTCGAAGGAATGCTAATCCGATTTTATCGAACCTCGATGTCCAATGCAAACGAGGAGAGTCCCAAATTGCAGGTTAAAAAGCGTTTACCGGTAATTCCATGACGATACGATTGGTATTTCCGATTCCCTTCGAAAGTCAACAAAAGAACGCAGTCTTTCGTCTATCGAGTGGAATGAAACGAACGGGCTGGAATAGGATCGCGCAAATTGTGATAGATATTGCTGTAGTTTGCTGGACTTGCGATTGAGAGAAACAAGTTGTTTTCTTCGCGCTTTTTCGTTGCATCGTAGTGATATATTTACTTCTACGAAGGCACCGTTGGTCTCTGCAATATTTCAGATGACCCTTATCACGCCTACTTTTGAGACTTTTCCCAAATTCTCCCAAATTCTGATGAAAATAAACAGGCATTAATGCCGATCTTTTACGTCAGTACTTGACGAATTAATTATGTCGATGAATTCTCACGGGCCTGAATCGAATGTCCTTCGCGAAGATTTTCGCAGCGCAACTAAATTTGTTTTCTATCGAAATGGTCTCATTTCAAGACATTTCAGAAGAAGATGAATTTATCTATACTGTATTGGGTCAGTTATTTATGGAAGCTTCTTAATTCTAGGTCATTTGCAACATTTATGATAACTAATTTAGCTTTCTTATTCGCCAAAAATGTGAAGTATACTTTCTTCTAAAATATGATGTTGTTTTCTTTATATATAAATGTAATGAAAATAAATTTAATTTATCATCACGAATAAGAAATAATATTTTGTAATTAAATTTACATTGATCTTAAAACTTTAATTCTTTATGAATAATTTCTTTATAAATAATTGCAAATTTATTATAAAAAATTGATTTCAGTCTAAGTTTAAAGAAATAATTAGCGAAATAGTTAACGAATATTTGCTTTATTAAAATATGTAAAAATAAGTTATTATCGGAAAAAGATAATTTTCTGCTTATATATTGTAAATTGTTTCTTCTCTTTTATGATAGTAAAAATAAGGAGTTATAAAAATATTTTAATCTCAAAAGTAAAGGGTTATAGTATTTTAATCTCATACTAAAAAACCTACAAAAATGTGCAATTCTAGTTTTTAAGCTACCGTGATTGTAAGTGAAATTTCAACTTCAGAGTGTTTCAATTTCATTTTAAGAAATTATAAATGCAATTCCAGCTTCTTACGCTACTAGTACAGTAAGGACATTAATAAAAAAATCATATTAAGGGTTAAATGACCTCAATTATGTGATCCACAGAATTGTGCATTCGCGTTCAATCCGCGCGGCGCGTCACAGCTTTGATCAAAATACAGTCTCCAGAAAGAAGATTATCCTTCAGTTCGATGCACGAACGACACCCGGTTTACGATCCATCGATAGGCTTCTTCTGTGCAAAGGAACGTCAGTGAAAACAGGCGTGAAGGGGGTACAAGAATCGACAGACAGGTACATCTACCCTCTCAGGGTTGCGTCTGACGTTGATGACGGCCTTGAAGAGCCTAAACGCTCAGCTAATCACGTAATGGCGCGTGATGCGGACGAAACATGATGTGCCCCAACTCCGGAAAACGTATGTGCTATCATTTTCTTACGAAAACCAGAAGTGCCCTCTTCGACAAATAAAAATGCCTTCAGAAAACAAATCTGCTCTTCGGAAAGAAGCAAGATCTGAAATCGCAAGAATGTTATGTTTTTTGATGGAGATATCACTTACTGTCACATGAAAATTCCAGCTACAATAATCTTGTGACACTTGTGCTAACATGTGCAACTTTTTTCGCACGTATTTCAGTAGATAACTGTTGGAATTTACAAGAATTATCCGAATAAGAATATTAAAAAGTATGAAATTGTGAACACATAATGAATCTTTTAAAAAAAATTATCAGAAAAAAAATCGGTTAAGAATAATCATAAAATCTATAAAGCCTAAATAAAGCTCAAAACATTTAGTGTAACTTTGAAATAGTAAAAAATATATACTAAATTGATTAAATAATTGTTTAAATAGCTTTTGCAAAAATTATATGTTGTATTGATATGAATAATGAAATTTTTGATTACCACTTCCTTTTTGATTATTACTTGATACTTCTTCTTCATAAAACAAAACAAATTTGCTTGATTTAGGAGATGTATAAAATGTTTTCGTAAAATTATGCTTTACATATCGTAAATACCTAATTCTCACTGTATAATTTCATTTATGTATCTTATTTATAATCTTATTTATAATTGGATAGTGATCAGAAATTCTTGTAGTTATGAGCAACACATATATATTGTAATAAAAGTAAGTAAATAAACAAATATTTGTTAAAAAGCAAGATATTTGATTTTTTTCTGTAAATTTGTTTCTCCTTATTTCCTTTTTCCTTTAATATTAAATGTAATTTTAATATCAAATATAATTTTTATTATTAATTTCGGGACATAATGATATAGAAGTAATATAAGTCAATATTTTATACATTGTCTTACATAATCTATTTAATTTCCGTCAAACATCAATTAATCAGTTAGTGTCGATTTATTTCATTTCAGTAAATTGAAATATCATTTATCAAGATAGCTATCTTAATTAACTCAAAGATTTTTTGTTAATCTTTTAAGGGGAAACAACATGTTATTGCTATCATGTTTCATATTTATGGAAAATTTTTTTTAAGTTAATGTAATGTACAACTATATGAAATCGATATACATGTACTAAAAATAATAAACTTATTTCAATAATTATAAAGAAATTGTATTTTTACTGCTAAGAAATATATAAGCCAGAATAAAAAATTTGTATCTGGTATAAAACAATTTTCAAAATTATGTTAGCGTAAAGTTCGATTACGAATTTTTTAGTAAAATATTTATTTCAGATTTTGCAAAAATACATAAATTTGTAATTTTATTATATATAGATCACAGTAAATTATATATTTGTAAATCTAAAATAAAAGAGATAGAATATCATATATTTCTAAAAGCAATATTATTTTCATTTGTTTTATTAGGTATTTGAAAAAGGTATTTGAAATTGCCAAGATTTTTAATAATAAAGTCCAATAAAAATAAAGAACTCCTTATATCTAATTGAATTTGATGTCAATGGCACGATTTAATTTAGAAAATTGTGTGTATTAGAAAATAAAAAAAGAAAATGAAAAAGTGAGAGTAAAGTGAAAATATTTCTTTACAAAACTTTACTAACGTAACGAAGAAAAATCAGAGTTTGGGACACGTATATACATACATATTAGGTGTGGGAAAAAGTTCGTAGCGTTTTTCCCGTTACATCTAACGGGAAAAACGCCACGAATTTTTTCCCATACCTAATATTACATACATATTATATTTTCTCATTTATCGCGCGCGATACTATTGTTGACGGTCTAACATCGCACGTTCGCTTGATGATTTTCTACCAGAGAGCCATTCGGATGAATCGTAAAATCTTGCAACGTTTACAACGGTTACGTACCTTATGAACATGTATATACCCGTGGGCTCTAATGCCCTGGAGACCGCTTTCCAGCTGGCAATAACTGTAAATTTTTGCCGAGCCGTGAGCGGAAGTCGAGGATCCGTGGCGGCCGGCGGCGGCGGCGGCGGCGATGAGCCATCGTTTCCGGCTTGATTGCGCGATTTCGTGGTGGCTAGTTTGCTAAGTTCGCAGCCCATGTTGCGGCGGCGAGTCTCGGACGCGACCCCCCGAGTCGCGGAAGACACTAACCGAGGCGACCCACAACGGGGGATGATCACCACCTCGCGTCACGAAACCCGTAGACCGCGCGGCAGCACTCCGCGTTCGATTTCGGTATTGCTTCCGCTTCCTGCCACTTCCGTCGAAGTTCCCGCCGCATCGACGAAAACGAGAGATTGCACTATACTGTGAGAACAAAAGTATATATGTATATACTGACGATATATCGTTGGAGATCGATGATGATACGATGATGAAGACTAAACTCTGGTTTTTCTCAAATCGTAAATCGGCAGTAAAAGTACGCTCAAATAATGCGTAAATTATCCTAACAGCTTCCTCATCTGCGAAATCTTTACGTTGTCTTGTATTCCTGAACACAGTGCACGTGGTCGAAATTCAAGAAATCTGCGTGTTTTTGATAAAGTCTGTCGCGTCAAGTTTGTTAAATCGCTAAGAACGGATGATCGAAGCGGCTTACTCGCGCGAACACTTCGTGGCTGATACGATTGACGATGTGCGATTCGCGTCCCTGTATTTCTTCGATGTACTACACGATCTCGACGGGAGCACATGCGTTTTAAAGCAAATCGGCCATTTTGAAGCTAATCATCCGCGAATGTTTGTTCGCCATCGTTTACAGTACAAAGATAAGTAAGGTAAACTTTATAGAAGTATGTTCTGTTCTCGCAAATCTTGTCACGTATCCGATATATTCCTAGCGTGGGCATATATTTATCGTTTCTTATGATTGAGAATATGTGATGATTCCACGTTAATCCATCTCCTCCTCTTATTTACCGTGCCGCGGTTTGAATACGCTTCTCCTCGCGATTATCCTTCATTTAAGCTTTGCGTATCCTTGCTGCTCCTTTTGGCCTTGCCAAGTTTTCTGCTCGGTGAGTTCATTTATCTAGCTTCTTCTCGCCCACTTTCCTCTCAACATCAATCTCAACTCTGCCAAATATCTTCCTTTTTTCTTTTCACCAAGATTCCTACACTTTATTGCTTCCGATTCTAAATCGATTTTTCTACCTTTAACGCTCTATATACCAGTATGTGTTTTCTTTATTTTCTTCGGGAATACCTGTGTAATTGTCTTCCTCCGACAATTCCGTCCAATTTTCTACATCTTTCCTTTTCCTTTCTTTACACTCTACGTTTTAATCTACAAGATAGTCTTCGTTATCTCGTTTTGCTAGTATTTATCCATTTGTAATTAAATTTTCTTCGCTTTTTGTCTTGTTTATCAGATTTTCATTTCACATTTTAATTAACCGTATTTTGTCTCTCTATTTTCTATCCTCCTTTACTCCTCACTTTCTCTTATAATCCTTTTTTCTCTTAAGATCTGTATATATTATTAAGCGTACAAGTGTCTTGTCATTGTTTCATGATAATAACTCCTCCTCTTTAAAATCTCGTTAGGCTCGTTAATTTCTCGTAAATTTTAATGTGACATATCTTCACGTATCCACCATTTTTACGTCGCTTGTCTCTTTAATTATTCAAGACTTACATCAATTCACTTCACTTCCTCACAAAGTTTGCGAGTGTGCGAACAGTCACGGCTCCTTGAACACCTTCAGATTCCTCGATCTCCGGAACATTAACTGCAAGCATACGACCGCGATTTCATTTATCGAACAGGACGATTGATCGATCTCATTTATGACGAACACTGGCGCGACAGAAAATGACAGATCGAGAGGAAATCGAAGATGCGCGAGATGATTTAAAACTTCATTTGCCACTTTATATATTAAATGTCGGTGGAACGACATTTAATATATAAAGTGGCAAATGAAGCTCTCGGGCCGTTGCTTCGTTGATATAAACGTACTATAAAAATAATTTTGTATTGCAAATCACGAGATATCTATTTGCGTTTTGCAAGTTTTGTGGATTTAGTTTTTGTGGACTTCGATGCTGTATATCTACAATCTGTATATCTTCAATTTCTATATACTTTAAATTCGAAACTACTTGTTATTCGGTGACAGCACAAAAAATTCATCGCAACAGATTTTTTTTAAATGGCAATAAACGCGAGAAATAAAATATATCAAATTTATATTTTATTTTTTATTTGTATTTTGCTTATTATCTATGTATTCTTTAAAAGTACTTAATAGAGCTGCGGTATTTTTTTTCTTCTTTTTCCTCCCTCAAAAATATAGATGTGCATGAATAATTGTTAAATTTTGTAATTTTATTTGTGCTGCTATTAATTAAATAAGATTGATTTAAAAAAATTAAATTTCAAATAAAAGCAAAGCAATGTCTATAATCAAGGAAGAAAAAAGGTTGTACTTTTAATGAGTACTTTTAATTTAATCACACAAAATCTATTTGCAAAAATAATAGATGTCATTTCATCTTTAAGTCGTACTTTTTGTTCTTAAAAGTACATCTTCGATATGAGTTCAATTGTTGCAAAGGTTTCCGAAGTTTCATCAATGCCACGAATGGCGTGGCACTTTAATTAGCGTAATGGCGGTATCAAACTGGATCAACTACGGAGCAAAGGAACAAAAGAGAAAATCTTAGCCGACAAATCTTGCGGAGTTGAAGCGTTTTAGACTTGGAACGCTTTCAAATGGAAGAAACAAAAGAATCGAGAACGATGAGGTGGAATTCCGGCAACATAGAGGAATTTTGAGGGATCTAGAGGCGACTACAAATTCATCTATGTCATTGCTCTCCGCAATTCAGGAAGAGATCAAAGAAATGTAGAAAGCAAACGATATCGGGGATGTACAAGACGAGAGAGAGCAACGATAAGTAGATAGAAGCATAATAAGGCAGTCAAGTGTAACCGGAAAGGAGCAAGACTTTCCTGTGCGCTGTCCTGTTGGGGCGTAACTTTACGTTCGAGTTGTCCGTCCTCGTGAAACGTCGAGCGTATCTCAGCGTGTTGATAAATATCATCAATAAAGTTAAACGAAGGAACATAAGAAGCACGCACGGATAACTTAAATGGCTTTCGAAGTTCTCGATGCAAAAAGTAAGTAGCGTCTCGCCAAAGCGAAAGTCCATCACAGGGAGCAGTATGATGCTAGTAAATAAGTCGACCCTTATTGCTCGACTTTTACAATCGCATGCTAGCTAAAAGTAGATAGACATATATCTATTATGTAGCACGTTCGCGAGTAACTGTATTGATTCGAATTTTATAGGAAAAATTTTTGATTATTTATACGATTGTTAAAATGTTACCGTAAATGCATAATTTTGTTTCTTGGAATGATGAAACCAATAAATTCTTCTTATTTGTTTATTTTTTGTGTCTGTTTTTTATTTTTTTATTCCTGTTTACTTGATTATTGTATGTATTTGCAATTTTTAAAAAATATTTCTTTAAACTAATTAATATGTAAATATATTTATATAATAATATTTATATAATAATATATTTATATAATTATAAATATTAGGTTGTCCAGAAAGTTCGTGCCGCAAAAGATTAATTTAATAAATGTATACTAAAATTTAAATCTTCTGCGTTTCAATTTTCCTTCGAAATCAGCACAAACTTTCCGGACAATCCAATATATAATAATAATTTTAAAATATATAATAATTTTATAATTTTATAATAATATAAATATATTTTTACATTTTAAAAATATTCGTTCATATTTTACGAAGAAGTTTAACGCCAAATTTGATCTAATTTCGTTAGTCTAAATAATAGTGTATGTATATTACGATAATTAATTGCCTAAGTAGTATATAATATTACGATAATACAAGGGTTGATGAAGACCATGTTTGCTACATCGTCAATATATAGGATAAGCATCAGGTAGCTATATTTAACTATAAATGTGTAGTAGAAGTGCTGATTTTCGTATTTATTGAAAAACCTTGAAATAATGAAATAAAATCGTGCAATTTAATTATTAACGATGTCATGCCATAGTTTCTTTGCGAGAAACGGTAGGGTGCAATAAAGACAGTGATACGTTGGCGAGATAAACGTTATCATTAGAATTTAGAATCGATGGAGAGAATGAGACCCAGGAGAATTAAACGACGGACAAATCGAACTGCTGCAAATCCGAAATTGATCTAATCACGTTATCTTGTCACTATTTTGCAACATAATTTTTCATACAGAAAATCGAAAGCTTCTAAATATTTTATTACATTATAAGTATTATATTATAACTGTTTATTAATATTCAGAATTATTTTTCATCAGAAGATCGAATGGAAGATAAAATAGATATTTTGTCATAAAAAATATAGGTGTCAACTTGAAAGCATTCATCACAATCTAAATATCTAATGCACTAGACTTTTGACATTTCTTTTATCTATAGATTTTTCGATAAGGAGAGAATATCGATGTTTTCTTAATATTTCATTGAATCATCATCATTATTTTTCATTGTACAATCTTTTAACATCGAACTTAATTAACAAATACATATTTCTGTTTATTTTAATTTCTAATTCCCCTTTATAATATTTAAATGCAGTGTATGTTATAAATTATACTGTGAAATTTTTAATAATTTTAAAGTTTATCGATTTTTTATACATCTTTTAAAACAAAGATTCAGTCTCAAATT
>Ga0157364_1008683_pt1 | contig 10533 bp, 6 predicted proteins | sample AttsexASBM2_FD_111476 | JGI IMG/M metagenome (GOLD analysis project Ga0157364, IMG submission 111476) | Fungus gardens microbial communities from leaf cutter ant in Ribeirão Preto, State of São Paulo, Brazil - Atta sexdens ASBM2 | ecosystem: Host-associated > Fungi > Mycelium > Unclassified ... | reverse complement strand
GAGTTCAATAAGAGATTATCTTTGTCAATTATCAGACTAGTAAATTACAGTGTAACTACTAGTCTTATATACAAACAGAAAGTATAGGAGATGCTTGGGGTTTCAGTGGTAATACTCCTATTACCCCAAGCAGAGGTTTCAGTGTTGAGACACTAACAAGAGTAATTCCATCATGGAAGACCAAGTTGAATAGAAGTATCTTTACTATGGAAGACAGAATATCTAGATGATTGCAGCACCACCATAAGACATGTTGTGAGAAAGATGGCTGCTGTGGAAGATAGACTTGTATGTTTGGAGGTGACTTCACTGCAGGGATGTAGTTTCTGGACAAGTGGACTTGCATATGACAAAAATACATATCTATACCAAGATCAATCTTTGTCATATGTATTATCTGGTATGTGTTGCTGAAGGCAATGAATGAAAAATAGCCTTCTGTACTCACTACAGATTCCTTAAATGGGCAGTTATGCCTTTTAGCCTGACTCATGCTACTACAGACTTCCAGTGATTTATAAACAATACTTTCTTAAATCTTCTCAATGTTTGTATAGTGGTATATCTTAATGATATTCTTATTTACTTGGATAATATGTTCTAATATTGGGACTATATTAAAGAAATGTTGCATTGACTTTGCAAGGCTAAACTATATGTGAAATCTGGGAAGTATGAATTCTACTCTGATTCTGTAGAGTACTTAAAATACATCTTATTTTCTTCTAGTTTATCTATGTCTTCTAATAAAATCAAAACAATCTAAGATTGACCTAAACTAAAATAAAGAATGTGCAAGTATTCTTAGAATTTTCCATCTTCTATTATTGATTTATTTACAATTACTCTGATATGGCCATCCTATTGATCTAGCTAACTCAGAAGAATACTTTTTGGAAATTCAACTTCCTATACCATAAAGTGTTCAATACCCTCAAAAAAGTATTCACTTCTACTCCAGTCCTTATCTACTATATATCTAACACTCAAATAATTGTAGAAACCAATATCTCAGAATATATTCTTACAGTTTTACTTTCAATTATAACAGAAGAAAAAGAGGTTTATCCAGTTGTATTTCATTCCTACATATTCAAGGCTGTTGAGCCCAACTACAATATATACAACAAGAAACTCCTCATGGTTTTTAAAGCTTTCCATACCTAGCACCATTATCTAGAAGGATTAGAACTTTATATAAACATTATCATAGATTATAAAAACCTAAAATACTTTTCAACCACCAAAATTCTCTCCCATTGCTAAGCAAGATGGTTGGAATTTCTTTCCTAGTTCAATTTCATCACCTACTTTTGTCTAGAATACTTTGTCATAGTATGCTTAAACCTTTATTTTTTATTTTTATTTTTTTTCTTTTTATCAATTTTCTTTGATTTAATTTTTCTTTTCTTTTCTATTTCTTTTATTTTTTGAATAATGAAGAGGCACATGAATGTGGTCACATAATATCATAGGCATAAAATATAAAAGAAGAGCTAGAAAGACAACTTTAAGATATATATCTACAGTATGTTTATCTTATAATATATATATAGTGTACTTATAGTTAATATATAGACACTAGGGTAGGATTATTTATCATTAGCACAGACCATGTATTTATAGTATAAATAGAGTAGTAATACATTGGTGACTTCTTGTTGAGTTCTCTTGTAATCTCTATGAGACTTTTATTTTATAAAATTACTTAGTACATTATTGATTGTTTTGATTAGTGGTTATTACAACATGCTTAAGATCCAAACTTGTTGCTATCATCTATAGAAAGAACCTCTATCCAAGAGAAAGAAGTGCTACTTACACCTCTATCAACTCATATAATCTTTACTCTGTTTTCACTTATAATTAACTTATAATATCTTTTTCTTGAAGCCACTACACTGGTTTCTCTATTTCTTCAGGCTACTAACATTGTAGATCTTGATAGCTTATATAATAATATCCAGTCATCAATTATACAAGGTGGAATATGATAGAAATATCTCCACAATTCAATAAAATGCTAATTATTAGATATATCTGAACTTTTACTTATAGATAGAAAAATCTAAGTACCACTTGTAAATGACTTTTGCACACATGTTCTATAGTATTACCATGACTACATTATCACAGGCCATTTTGGGCAAAATAAGACATTAAAACTCATCTGTTGTAAATAAACTTGATTATTTATACATATAGATATCAAAAGCTTTTGTAATTTGTATGTCACTTGTATAAGATTCAAACCACAATTCCACAAGCCACATAAATCACTCAATTAACTCCCAATTCCTAAGTTACCATATATCATGGTACATTTAAACTCTAATATTTTATTTTGATTTTCTTTTCTTTTTATCTATTTTTCTTAATTTGATTTTTCTTTTGAATGATGAAGAGGTACATAACCATAGTCACATGATGTGTCATATAATGTGATGTCATATGTCCAGAACAATGATGTCAAAAGCATAGTTGTAGTATATTCACCTTGTGGTAATAGTATGGTAAACTCATAGATAACACATACTTTAGGATAGAGTTATTTATTGCTAGCATAGACCATGTATCTATTGTATAAATAACATAGAAATATATCAGGGACTTCTTGTTGAGTTCTCTTGTGATCACTATAAGATACTTTGTCTATAATTTTACCTAAGTAGTCTATTGGTCATCTTGACTAGTGGTTGCTACAACACCATAGAACTTGATCTCTATAAACTTTATCAAGAAACTATTCTTCTTATCTAGCTTCAACACAATCCTGGCTATTATTAACTAACTCTCCAAGCAAGCTTTATTTGTTTCAATAGTAGATAATCTCATCTTGTATAATCTGGCTTAACTGTTTGTGATTTATGTCTTCTCCAAATACAGTGTTCTATTTCATGTCACTTTCAATTGTGAATTTGAGTTTATCTCAAACTTCTTCTGATCCTTAGAAACCACTCTTAACATGTAACTTCATTTCATCTCTGAATATTATCCTGAAAAGAACAGCCAAATGGAACATACTAACTAGATGTTAGAACAGTACCTCCATATTTATTGCAACTACCAATAGGATAATTGATTAGACCTATTTCTGCTTACAGAATTTGCATATAACAATGCACTAAGCATCAATGTGCATTCAGAACAAGATATTGCTTTATTATATACCTGTGAATTTGCTATAGATCTCAATAAACTATAAAGTATCCTGAAAATGGAAATATTTACTGCATAACAATAGTATTAATAGTTAGCTAATATGCACAGGACTCCAGCTCTGAATTTCCAGATAGAAAAATAAGTATTCATTAATTCTGTATAATATAACCCTCAAAAAAGCTGTTAGAAAAATACCTAAGACCATTTAAGATCATTAATCAAGCTAGTACCTACTTATTTACAATTTACCTTTTAAGATTAATATATGTTGTTATCTAGTGTTCCACATGTCTTTGCTTGAGCCTGCTATGCCTAATATCTTTCCCAATCAGTTTAAACCTCTACTACTGCTGGTTATAATAGATAGTGAATTCAAATATAAGATCTTTCAAATCATTGACTTAAAAGTTGACCATAGACATGTATACAAGCTACTATACAAAGTCATCTGTTTGGAATACAAAAACACAGAAGAAAAATCTAACTGGCCATCTATTTTCAAACTCATTCATACCTCCAACATTATATCTGATTTTTACTAGGCCTACCCCAACAAACCTGGCCTCTTTCCATTACCTTAGCTTTGATGTCTATCTATTGTCTTCTTTTTCTTTTTCTTTTTTCTTTCTATCATCTATTTTTCTCTTGAACTCAAAGTATTGTGGTTAATTTCTCTTTTTTTTCTTTCTTCTCTTTTTATTACCAAAACTATAATACTTATTATTTCATGTGCAACTAGAGCCTTAAGGGAAAGAATACTATTACATACTACTAATATCTATGCTTTCTTCTAGTATGGATCATATTCCATTCCAATTATCCATCAATCCAAGAACCAAACTCTTTATTTCTTATTAATTCTATGGAGCTCTAAACAACAACTTCTATAGTATTTGACAACCCAAAGTATGTATAATAGTAGTATTGGATTTGTGCTACACTCATCTCACTTTCTTCCTAATCTCCCTCATTCAAAATATAACTATGTAACAAGTAGACTAGATAAAATGTTATTCATTGAAGTCAAAATTGTTATTTATGTAATACTACTTCTAAGCCCTTTCCTATTCTATATTTGCTAAGTCAAGTTTTTTTTTTAAATCAACAATTTATTATATTAGGTATAGTAGCAGTTCATGCCTACTGAATAGTGTGGAATTTGAACCCACAACCTTGATAGTAGGAAAGAGCAAGGTATAACCAATATGGTAGGAGATTTTATTATTATACCACTATCTCTCCTACTAAGTCAAGTCTTCTGTTTCATCTTTTATAATATCCTTGATAAGTGTGAATTACTTTTAACAACTTCTAAGTATTCAGAGTAGCTATTGTCTCTAAAAAACTTCATTCTGTTTTCTTGAAATTCCCTAGAGGTAAGTTGTATACTTAGTAACTACAAATAATATAACTTGTAATTTCTTAGAGATTGTAAGCTTTGTATAATCTCATGAACTTTATCCAATTGATCTAATATTAGATTTCTATCTATATATCTTAGATGGAGTTTATATGCTTTATTTAATCTTATTTATAATTTTACTATAGATTGCTTTCTTTTAATTATGGTAGTGTTATTTGTTGTTAAGGTGACTAGTAAAGCTCATAGAGTTTTACAAACTTTCACAATCTTTAGAAGAACCTAAGTATTATAAATTCAAGATCTTAGAGTAGGTCAAGGATAAGAATCTTATATTAGGTTAATATAAAAAAACTTGATAGAGAACTCTATACAGAATTATCTATCTTATATAACTCAAACTACTAGTCTATGCTCTACTACATTAGCCTATTCTAAATGACCATGTGTTTGCCTTAAGGTTAATATATATATAATACATTATATGATGTCATTCCTTCAAGAACCTTCTACTGTTTTCTGTTATGATATGTGGTTGTGTAACAGTAACATATGTGTGATACTGAGTCATATTATATAAGAATTTGTAACAATACTAAACCTTAACTCTAGTTCTTAAAATAAAAAATAAAAATAAATCAAAAAGAAAGTGAAAATAAGAAATAAAATAAAGTCCAACATTTAGAACTCTCATACTAAGTTTCATTGATATAATACTATAAATATACTATTTACTAGAGAATAGAATAAGATTTCTAGAGATAATAGATATTCCATATAACTATAAAATATATTTTAATCTTCTAGATCAGCTTACTTGAGAAGAAGTGATAAATATAGCATGATTAGGAATATTCTTAATAGAAATATCTAAGATTTTAACTTAAAAAGAAAGAGAGATTACTATTAGTAATAAGTAAAAGTTAACTAAAACAATAGTTAAAATTAAACTTAGAGATCAGTAGCAGAGAGTGGTAGGATTGGGAGATTAAGTACTATAGACTTTAATAGTAGTATTTAGTCTCAAGTCAAGAATGTCATGATATACTTGAACTCTTATATTTTTTTTAGTTTTATTTTTTGTTATTTATTTTCTTTGATTTAATTTTTCTTTTTCTTTTATTTTCTTGGATGATGAAGAGGCATGTGACCCATCACTTCTTTCTCTCTTACCACTATCTTGAATGGTAGCACCTATAAGAGAATTAGCAAATATAACTCATCTTACAACTGCTATAGCTAACATTTCCAACAACTTAACTCCAAACTCTGACATCAACATGGTCATCAACCCAGAAGACAATATATACAACATTGGCAACAGTTTCAAGAAGAGAAGAGGTCGCTCTTTGTTGTTCAGTATATATAAACTTAAATCTTCTTCAATCTTTTCAAGCGAATATTCTAAAGACTATCATGTACATGTTAAAAGGGATAGTGATAAGGTGGATGAGGATGATCCTGTCAGTTCCATTGGCAGCATCAAGGTAGAGTATTCATCCCAGGGGAGACAGAAGAATTAGGTCAGTAAGACTACTAACACAACTAATGATATGTTGCCACAACATGTTCTAAACAAGAACCTAGTCTTAAACTCAATATCTGATAACAGCATGTTCAATATTAATTTGAACTATGACATTGATCAAGCATTGTGTTATGGAACACTTTGGACACTAACATTTTTCTTTTTCCTTTTATCTATTTTTCTTGATTTTATATTTCTTTTCTCTTGAATTTCTTTTTCTTTTTCTTTTTATTAACAATGAAGGGGCACATGACATTGCAGTCACATGACATGTAACATGATGTGATGTCATAGGCCTAGAACATGGTAGAAGGATCTGGAAAATAATATTAGGGCACATGGTATACACATGGTGGCCTTGAGTAAGACATGAGGCAACCATGAGGTAGTAGCATGGACTAATCTGTAACAGTATAAATAAGACTCTAATTTAGCAGAGGCTCCTTGTCAAGTTCTCTTGTGCTTTTCCCCACTTGATTACTTAACTAAGAGCTTTACTGCTTGTATTATTATTGGACCTTGTGTCTAGTGGTTGTTACAACACATTGGATCCAGAGGAATAGGACAGTGATTTTTGTGCCATCTCATTGCATAGAGCCATGGAGCACTTGGTGTCGGACATCAAGAACATCAAGAATTCCCTTCAAAGGATAGGAAAATACATCAGGGGTAAGTCAATCAATAATGACCCTAACAATATCAAGGACCTCAAGGGTGTAGGTAAGGTGGTATGGGAGTTCTTATCTTCCATTTATGATTTACATTGGGATGGTCTCTACATTGATAATACTAATACTATCTTTAAAAACAAGGTTAGTTCCAAATTCACCTCACAAGTTTCCAAGAATTTGAATATCAACAATAAGGAAAAAGAAATGGTAAAACCTACATTCATTTCCCCCATTTCTCCCCCCATTCCAGCTAAAACACAGAAAGAAGTTAACAAGTTATTGAAGTACTTCAAAAAGAATACTAACTCCCAATAGAAGAAGTCTTATGCAAATACAACTTCTTTGACTAAACAACCCAGCCCATTTGCTCCAAAGAATATTATTAAGGAAACACTGAAAATCAAGGAGACATTCCTGAACCTTCTGAACAAGAAAATCAAACAGGTTTATAAAGTCATCAACAGTTCAAATGACAAAGCCAAACTAAGAATCTCTATGACCACTAAAGGTTTCTCACGAAAACAAGTAATCATTCCAATGAGTAACAACATTGCCAAAGAGTTCATCAAAAACTCAAGCTTGCATGTAGTCAATATCAATCATGTTCTCAAAGCAATCAAATCTAGCATGATAGCCAATTTCATTTGTGTAAAGGACAAAGGTATTATTATAATGACTAACAACATATCATCAGGCTTTGATCTCCAAGAAATTGAGAAATACATTAAAAACTCACTTTTTTCTAATGCAGATAAAGTTTTGCCGGCCAGGCTTACCCAATCCAAATCGTATCTCAAGATTGTAGATATTCCCTTCATTAGCAAGAAAACTAGCAGTTGTATTTCTTTAGACAAAATTGAAGACGTTCTCAAGAACAACTATTTGTTCAACAATATCGTCCTTGCTTCCAAGCCTCATATCATCAAGGTATCTCCCAAGTCCAACATGGCCATTATATAGATTGACATTTGGGACACCCAAACTGGATCAAATGCCAAGAAAATCATCAATTATTGGTTTAACATAGGTAGCTACATTGCAACAGTTCATAGTGCAAACATGAACCCAGGAGTACCACAATGCAAGAATTGTTAAAAGTGGGGCTATACAGCAGGTGTTTGCCATATTCAAGGGGCTAAGTGTGTAAGGTGTAATGGCCCTCATCTTTCTGAATATCATTGTCACTTTGCTTGGTGTTGTAAAGCTAATGATAAAATTAACCCTCCTAGGTTAGAGACAAAAAAGGACAAACCATGCCCCCACTTGTTTAAGTACCTTAACTGCAAAGGCAAAGACCAAGCTAATTCAAACAATTGTCCTTTTTGGAAGCATTATTTCAATAAGGAATAGCATGCAAAGAAATATGCTAAAATTTGGGACAACTAAAGAAACTCAACTCATTCAGCTATGAACAGTATTGTAATATGATTTTGAAGAACTTAAAGATATTCTCTCAAAATGTTCAAAAGAATAACTTCCTTATTAACACTGTTCTTAAAGTCAATCAAAGCTTCAATATCATATTCATCCAAGAACTATTATAGACTAGTCTCAAAACCATTCCCAGCTCAAAGAATTGTGAAGGCATCCCTTTAGTAGGCATTCCTAATCATTCTAATTGGCTCACCTTTGCTAGAGAACCATGTTTGACTAATGACTCCTCAAAAGTCATCATTTATATCAATGTCAGACTTTCTTCTTTCCATTTTTCACTTTGAAAAGACATTATTAATCATAAAGATATTTTACTTGCTTCCTTTTTCAATGACAACATCATTTTTTGGATTATGAACATTTATTCTGATTCCTCTTATTCCACCTTAAAATATTTCAAGGATATTGAGGTGAACATTCTAAATCTATTAATTATGACTGGTGATTTCAATATTAGAGATAGTATTTAGGACCTGTCTTTCCCTCATCACTCAGCTATTAGTGACAATCTTATGATCATAGCAGACTCTTTTAATTTAGATCTGTCAATCTCTACTCACCATGTTTCTACAAGGTATTTAGACACAGCTAGTAATTCAAACTTGGTCATTGACCTTATGTTCTTACAAAGTAGTTCAACTGAGCTCAATAACCATTATTTCATCAAAGTTCTCTATTGCAAGAAATAGTGAGGAGGAAGCAAGTTTTATCAAGGACGTCTCATATGCTATCAAGAACATTGATACCACTGACTTATCTGATATTTACCAACTTAAAGATATTACCAATACTCTTGTATCTAAAATAAAAAATGTATAGAGAGCAAATTCAAAATGAGTCAATATCATGAGATATTTCAAAAGTTGATGGAACAAAGAGTGTAGTCTTGTGTTGAGCAACTATAGGATGACAAGAAGTCTTGAAAATTGGAAAATATTCAAGAGCAAAGTCAAAACTACTAAGTGATCATTCTTTAATGTCAAAATTCAAGAAATTGCTAACAAAAAACAAGAATCTTGGGAGCTTATGAACTGGGTCAATAAACACAAATTGCCTACCATTGAAGTCATCAAGTATAATGATCAACAATGTCTTGACATTAATAACTTGTGGAATGCCCTTCATTCTACATTGTTATATACAAGTCCACCCATTCAGAAATTACATCTCTGCAGTGATATCATTTCCAAATTATACAAGCCTACCTTCCACAGTGGCCACCTTTCTTGCAATATGTCTTATGGTGGTGCTGTAACCTTTTGGGTATTTTGTCTTCCACAGTAGAGATACTCCTATTCAACTCAGTCTCCCATGACAGAGTTACTCCTATCAGTGTTGCAACACTGAAACCTCCACTCAGAGTAATAGGGGCTTTACCACTGAAACCCTGAGTATCTCCTATAATATCTATTTATATATAAGACTAGTAGTTACACTATAATTCACTAGTCTAATAATCGACAAAGATAACTCTTATTGAACTCAATTCCCAGTGTTCAATAGTAACACACCAATCAGCACTCACTCTCATCTCGGACCTCTTCCTATCATCTGAAGTTGCAACCATATAGCAGACAGACAGTGCAGCACATAAGCTAAAGCCAAGGTCATTCTACAAGTCTGCTTATCTCCAAGTTTATTCTACAGACTTCCACCCCAGTGTGAACTATGCCTGATACACATTCAATACAGCTCTCCATCACCAAGTTGATGTTGAGATTCTTGATGAAATCATTGACAAACCAGCCTTCTCTTGGCCCTTGTTTTCAAGAGAAGAATTTAGGATTGCTATAGCCAACTGTAACAATGCCTCTGCACCTAGCCCAGACAAGTTGTCATGGAGTCATCTCAAGATCATTCTCAAAGATAATAAATGTCTAGATATCATCATTCACATCACTAATACCTGTATTGAGCTAGGATATTGGCCATCATATTTTAAAAGATCTACAACAGTTGTCATTCCCAAACTGAACAAGAAATCTTGTGACTCACCAAAATCTTTCAGGCCTATTGTCCTACTCAACACAGTGGGCAAACTTATCAAGAAAGTTATTGGAGAGAGACTTTAATTTTCCATGGCAGCAAATGACTTCATCCACCCTAGCCAGCTTGGTAGTCTAAAGTTCAAATCCACAATAGATGTGGGTATAGCACTCACATACATCATTTGAACAGGTTGGGTTAAGAACTTGTTAACAAGTACTCTCACTTTTGACATTGTGCAGTTCTTCCCTTTGCTTAACCATCACCTCCTCACTCTTATCATGAAGAAAGCGGGCTTTAATAACCATATTGTCTCTTTCTTTGCCAACTATTGTCAAGATCGTCAATGGTGGACTTGGTTTTTATTTTCTCTTTTCACTTTATTTTATTTT
>Ga0157364_1008682_pt1 | contig 10534 bp, 11 predicted proteins | sample AttsexASBM2_FD_111476 | JGI IMG/M metagenome (GOLD analysis project Ga0157364, IMG submission 111476) | Fungus gardens microbial communities from leaf cutter ant in Ribeirão Preto, State of São Paulo, Brazil - Atta sexdens ASBM2 | ecosystem: Host-associated > Fungi > Mycelium > Unclassified ... | reverse complement strand
CATTTATGATTCAAAGTATTGTCCATCGCTGGCCACTACTTTCTTCCATCTTTCGGGTAGCGTACGAATCCCGCGTCGAAAAAACTGGTCATCTTTTGAGGCTATCCACGAATCGATCCAATTATTTACTTCTTCATAAGACCGGAAGTTCTGGTCAGCCAGGCCATGTGCCATTGATCGAAACAAGTGATAGTCAGAGGGAGCAGCGTCTGGAGACGGCAGGTGGGGTAGGACTTCCCATTTCAACGTTTCCAAGTATGTCTTGACCACTTTCGCAACATGGAGTCGAGCATTGTTATGCTGCAAAACACTTTATCGTGTCTCTCGTTGTATTTCAGCCGTTTGTCTTTCAATGTTCGGCTCAAACGCATCAATCGCCTATGATTGTTTCAGTCGGTTTTAACAGTTCATAATACACTACGCCGAGCTGGTCCCACCAAATACAAAGCATGACCTTGGAGCCGTGAATATTCTGTTTGGCCGTCGACGTGGAAGCATGGCCGGGAACTCCCCATTTTCTGCGCTTGGAATTATCGTAATGAACCCATTTTTCGTCCTCAGTCACAATGCGATGCAGAAATCTCTTCCGTCTTTGCCTTTTAAGCAGCTGTTCACAAGCAAACAAACGCTGTTCAACATCTCTCGGCTTCAATTCGTATGGCACCCAGTTTCCTTGCTTCTGAATCATTCCCATGACTTTAAGGCGTTTTGAAATGGCTTGTTGAGTCACTCCCAATGATCGTGCCAATTCTTCTTGATTTTTTTGACGAGTCTTGCTTAAGTAATGCCTCCAATTCTGCATCTTCGAAAATCTTCTCTCTTCCACCGCTATGCCGGTCTTCGATGTCAAAATCACCGTTCTTGAAGCGTTGAAATCACTTACGACATGTTCTTTCACTAATAGCGGCTTCACCATAAGTATTTGAAAGCATTCGATGAGCCTCAGCCGCAGATTTCTTCATATTGAAACAAAAAATTAAAACCTCCCGCAAATGACAAGAATTTGGCTCGTAAACTGACATTTTCAATCGAGAATAACTTTATGATGCAGACACAAATCGACTAATATTTCTATGGGGTTATGTTGAGAGATGCCCAAGTTTATTGTATGACGTCTATGATCTATTTATTTCGACCAGCACTTACCGCTAAAGCCATCTATAAGAAAACGGCGGAAGCGAAGTTGTACACCTAATATGTACTCGTGGTGAAATTCGTATAAACACGTTTTAAATATATCGAGGATGCACATATATCGGTTTATTGAACTTCACCTCGAGTTTCCGCATTTCTATCGCGATGAGGTTCTTGGAAAAAACGCTTTTATTGTGAAAGTTTGCTTTCGCGATCATTGTCTCTGCACCATATCTTCCATCCCAACGATTATGAGTCGCATATTAACATGGTTACGCATGGTCTTCAGACCAAATCAGTCCCGATAAAACGTGCATTGTTCATGTATCGTTGCTTACCGTTTTCTTCATTTTAATTCTCGCGGGAATTCGATGCGACATCCCGCGTGCAATGGATTGTACTTATTTAAGTTTACAGTTAAATTTAGGATACGCGATCGCGTTCCTAATATTCCTCCAGCGATGTCAGGATAGGCTCGACCACGCGCGATTCTTGCAAATCACACGTATTCTTGCAAATCGGACGAAAGAGTTCATAATTTCTCGTGCTCACACTTTTATTCACACGTTTATCATCTGATATAAATTTACCATTAAACACTGTGTTTATCTTAATATTTCTGAATGATACTTTGCACGTTTCAGCATTATCTCTTTCGCATCGAAGAATTGGTGAGATTCGATGTGTCCAGAGTTTATCACGGCACCGGTCAATATACAGCTTTCGAACGCTGTATCAATCTCGCGCCATCGAAGTCCCGCGCTATACCCGGCGCTCACTTGCACAGAACATTCGCGCACAGTATCTTTCAAATCTTCAAGTCTCGCAATACGAGCGATCAACGATTGTTTAATCGATAATCACGGACATTTAGCGCGACTCTATTCTTCCAACGATTCGAAATTATCGCAACGCTGTTCCCACGCAAGAAACTCTTCTCGCGTATTCAACTGAGCGGCTTGCGCTATGAGATCACGCTCTGTTCGATTCATATTAAAGTGTACTGTTTTTCACAGTCACTAAAATATAATTTTCACACAGTCACTGTTTTTCACAGTCACTAAAAAGTATAATTTTTGCACAGTTGTATTAAATATCTTTCACATTGTGCAAATAGGGCATAATATTATATAGATTGCATAATATTTGATACAGCGGATCTCAGTATTTCCTTACAGTACATACCGTCAATATGTATATATTGACTAATAACATGTTGGTGAACAACGTGAAGACGTAAAAATAAATCATGCATTCTTATGATACACGATGAACAAAACTTGTTATGATCTGAAGAATAATATCTCAAAATATATAAATAATAAAAGTATATGACGCACATCCTATTTGTTCCATCCAAAATATTGATTTCAAAGTATTGATTTCAGCTCATGTTATCAAAAAACTTAGTATTTTAGCATGACTGTCACTTTCACTGTCGCTTTCATAACATGAGTCCGCGATACTATAATCTAATTCTTCTTCTTCTCAATCATAAATTCATCTTCTAAATCTTCTAAATCAATTTCTAATTCTTTTTGAGCTTCATATTCTGTTTCTACTTCTAAATCTTCGTATTCCATCTTGAATAAAACTCGAAGAAAAAAATTTTGGAAAAATTGAAGATTCGCGTATGTATTCCCTCAAATCTTTCAATTTCACTACTGATAGCGTGTATACAGATCTCTCCATTTTTATATGCTACTGAGGGTAGGAGTTGATTTTTGTGAACATTCTTTTTCTATTATCAAATTTTTTATTTTTGTAGTCCTTCTAGGTGATTTATAGTATGATCTAATGACTTCTACACATCGATAACTAAGATATGTAAATTCCATATTTTTGACAAAAGACTAGATGAAAATGGGATATTGATGGTACATTATTTTCATGAACACTTTATTGTTGTTGGTGTCGATCTCTTATAAAAAAAAAGATATCATTAAAGTGCATTCTTATATGTGCCATTGTGCATTAGGCTTAATGACAGTTACATTAAAAATTAACTTGCATATTTTTAAGATAAGTAAAATTCTCGATTGGATACATTGCTTAAAAATCATCTTTGAAAAAAGATGATGGGAACAGACAGACTTTATTGGCGCCAATCTTAGATAAAAAAGGTTCGATATCGCCAGAATGTATTTTTACGATATAAGTCAATTAGCTCACTGAATATGCTGAGGATTCAGTGAGGAATACGTAGCTATTAAAAAATTTGCGTTAACATTACAAAATGTATTTAAAATATACAACTGGTGATCGCAACATCAAAAAGAAATTTATCAAATTTAAAATAAAAGCATGAAATTTTTTTAATATATGATTCTTTCTCCCTTTCCTTATAGTTTAGTTAAAACTAATATCTCTATTAATTAAAAACTAATACCTAATAGTTTTAACTAATAATTAATTAATAATAGCTTGTTTAGTAGTATGATTCAATAAGTATTGAATTGATCGATAAGAAAGCGCTTGATCATTTTTGTACTACATTATTAAAAAATTATTATCATAATTGATGTTACTAGGTTATATTATTAAAAATTCATAAAAATATTATTATAATTAATTTGTAAGTCGTATCATTAAAAAATCGTAAAAAAACGAATATCTATTTAATAAAATCGTATGTAAAAGAAGAAAAAAAAGAGAACACAACGAGAGAATGAGAGAACGCAAATAATAAGTATAGGATTTTAACGGAATGAAGAGACAGTACTGCATCAATCTTTTCCTACAATCGGTAGGAAAAAGAGGACAATAGTTTAAAGAGAGAACGCAACGGGTGAAAGAGAGAAGGAACAAATTCTCTCTTCCTCTAACACGGATCCCGATTACTCCCCCCTCCCTTGAACTCAGCATCTGTGACTTCGTCCTCCCCACCCATGCGACATTAGAACCATGCTGATTGTTGATCCATGGATCAGAATCCCCACTATTATTCTCCTTGTGAGAGAATAAGAACTCTCACACGATAAATAAAGAGAGGAACGCCACATCAAAAAGAAATCAGACACAAGGCAAAAATAAAACGGATGAGAAAATAAACAACAACAATTAATTGCAGAATCATCTCATGGATCCATGCTGCGGACAGGTCATCAACCTACCGTACAGTATCGTGAAATTCAATCATAATCCTGGAATATATTTCGAGAAAATTGGAAAACTGTTACCCATTGAAGGATACTGGTTATGATATAAAAGTTAGTGATACAACATAAATGGATACAACAATACATAGCGAAAAGAGCAGATCAACTTCAAGAAGACATATTACGAACAAAATAACTATGTCAAGACTTACTAGCAGGTAAAGGATTTTGCTATAATTTATATACAGTTCTCGAAAAAACACAATTAGTGGAAAAAACAAAAACTATTTACAAAATATTGCTAAGTAAGAGAAAATAGCTTAATGGAATAGGCTCAATCGCGAAATCATTGTTTGACAGCATGGACGCCAATGATGAAAAAATTATTAAGGAGCAATTAGCCATACTGATGAAAACGCGATAATTAAATACGCGATAGAATCAATTAAAAGTTATAAATTCGACTGCGCATCTAGACAACTTGGAATAAACCTTAGAAGAAAATAAGAAAACAGCAATAGCCTTTATAGAAAAATTTAGGGAATAAGATTATTTTTTTAGTCATAGATTTAGACGAACATTTTACTCTTCTGAGCGAATTAACGGATAATCTAATGATGGACGCTACAGAAATGATCGACTACATTACTTATATCAAAAAAGGAATTTTACAGCTTAAAGTAATGCCGGTTGAAGTTGATATCATTATAAATTTAAAGGAAGCCGTCACAGGATTACAAAACTTACTTATACTTTCCGTTCAACTTAAATAACGAAGAATGGATAGCAATACAAAAAATTATAAAGATCAATGCTATGATCGTAATATATAATATTATAGTTCCCTCTGACGACGTACTCGTGTCAGTAAAAGTTAACAATGAACGAATAGCCATAGACGTGGACAGATATAGGGTGCGTCACCAAAATCGACAAATCCAACAATTTCTTTAAACAAAATGTTTTTAATGAAAAATTAAATATTACAAAAAATCCTTTTACATGACACTTGGGAGATTCCTGTAGAGCACAATTATTCGATATATCCCCCATTAGCTTGAATGATGGCCTCTATTCTCGGTCTGAAGCGTTCGCACACTGTCCATGCCGACGAATGCTGCCTCAAGTGGTCCTTAATGACATCACATTGGAATGCCGATACTTGTTTGTGGCCCTTTCAACTACGCTCCATATGTAATCCAAGGGATAAATCTGGGCTGTTGGGGGGCCAGAATTCCTTGGACCAAAACATATCGACGTTGTCAGAGCCAATTTTGAATGAGTATGAACTGGTGCACTGTCCTGCTGAAAAACATATGCCTTCCGGACGCCACAGTTTCCATCCATGGCTTCACTACATCTATCAGAACGCGCAACGATTGCTTTAGATCATTCGAAATCAGCTTTTTAACGACTATCTTCGCTCTATCCTCTATTATATATATAATAGGAATTATAAAAATATAATGAGATTTTTGAGAACATTCATTTCAATACATCTTGACGATTTTTAAGTTTCATTACAACATGTTTTATATTAATCTTTTTCATTTACTCAATATTGTAATATACTTAACTGCAGTGTTATATAGGATAAAGTAAGTAACTTTCTTTGTACAATTTCAATGTTAACTTACATAATTTTAAGCTTAATAACTTTATTAGAACACAATCACTTGTTAACCACGAAGACAGGTAACTTCTTTATACGATGTTTGTGCTTTTCTCACTTTCCGACTGGATAGAAGATATTCTTTGTTAATATATTAATTATGTATTTGCTGAAGATAGCTAAAACCGATAGCCGAAACTAATATCTTTTATTACATATTATACTATTAATGATTATATAAGTGTAAATTGAGCACCTTTTACCGCGCTGACTCTAAAGCAGCTCCTTTAAATCTGAAAAAGATCATTATAACAACTGTGAAATTAAACTTATTACTTTGCTACATACGCTGTGGACTAGAATAAAAGATTCATGGATATATTCCGTATCTGATAAAAAAAACTGTAACTATCAAGTACGAAAAAAACTATCAAGACTTCATCAGAAGTTAATGTTATAACGAACACAGAAAAAATTACGTTACAAAATGATTGTAAATCAATTATAAATAATGTAATAATAAAATCGGAATCCAATGTGAAGACCAAAATTATAAAGATATATTTGTCTCAGATTAATATAAAATTATCATATTACCAAGCACGTTTTCGTTAGAAAATAACACTGATCGGATAAAACTAAAACAAATTCTGCGTAATTCCGTCGAGTTAAGGGATTTAAACATACAAATTAATAAAATAAGTAATAGTCTAGAAAAAAATCGGAAACCATTTTATCAATAACAACAATTTATATATAGTAATAATAAATGGAATTATTGTATTGGGTTTATTGGGTGTAATAGTCTATATATAATTATTAAAAAAAAGATGGAAAATACAACACCAAATATGATTAAGTAACACGATTATAACTATATTGTTATAAGGTATAAAATATTTATAATTTGTAAAAGAAAGGCAGTCCATTTTGTTAATCTCGTACTGTTTTTCTAACTAACGGGGGAGGGATGTTATAGCAAGTCAGAACTTAGTCTTCTAGATCGTCTCGAGCCCATTCTGGAGACATTTAATGCTAAGGTGGAGTTTGATGGAGTGTTTTAACGTCGAGGGTAAGACGAATCGACTGGCGGCGATGAACGACTTATTCGCCGATCTGGATGCAAAGCAGGTGCTTAAAGAGCGTTTCGCTAAGCTGGAAGAAGAGGTGCGTGCGATTTCTACTGGTGGTTCTCATGCCTTGTCTGATAGTTTTGATAAAAATTATCGCATAATCAATGAGCAGAAGAATAATCATGAGCTCATCATATTCAATCTAAGGTTCCTTCAAAGAACTGTACTGAGACTATAACAAGAATTTCATTCTCCCTTAATGTTTCGGTGTCTTCATCGGAGATTGCTCATGCCTTCTTCGAGAATTCTGGCAGAAATTCGTCCTCGTCTCTACTTATTGTCAAATCAAAGACGAAATGAGCTAATCACCAAGGCTCGTCGGAAGAGTGGACTGAATGCATCTAATGTCTGCAGTTTCTGGCCGGCTAGTAGAATTTCTATTTGCGAGCGAGCTACAGCGTCTGAGCGGCGCATTTTTACTGAGGCTTGTCAACTGGCGGTGGCGCATGATGTTGGGCGTTTGGATACAACATAAGGGAATCATATATTTTCGCGTTAAAGACAGTACGCCCTTGTACCGCGTTACTCTCCGGATTCACTAGTCTCCATCAAATTCATCCCCGTTCGCTCTCTCTTATCCTACTCCCCTGTCCCTCTTGCATCTGATGGAGGTGACTCTGCGTAACTCCTTGCAGATCTGTTTCAATTTTCAGGTTCGAGGACGGGTATCTCTCGCAATAGCAGATTACGTTTTGCATCAGGTCGCTTATTCCGCATGTTGCGTTAGTCAGAAACGTTATCGCCTTCCACCGTTTGGATGTTCTGGCCGTTGGAGAGACTTGATTGTGGAATTCAACTCTGAATTCATTGATATTGATAACTACGTGCTTGTTCACTCAGACAGATCCACGGGCCACCCGTGGGAGTTCGTGCTATATATCGATGAATCTCTCCAATTCTCTCCGATAAGCATGGGTAGGCTAAGGGGGTATTCTCACTGACATTGTTGCTGTATCTTTCCATCTTGCTCGCTTGTCGGATGACGTTCGTCTGCGTATATCGCCCTTCTGGTGCATCACTTTCTGACTTGCATTTTATAGTCATGCTTATTCTGTGCTGCATGTATAACCAACGCAATTGTATGCCTGGGCGATTTCAATGTCGACATGCTCGATCAAATTGATTATAACGCCGAGCTCGATATCGCATCGCTGTTTTCTCTTAGGCAATTGATGCTCTAACTCGCTTAACATGTAATTCGGTAACCATCTTGGATCTTATTTTTGTCTTGTCGAGTATTAATGTAATTGAGTGCGGAGTCAGCGATGCGATCAGTGTGAGTGACCATCTTACCGTCCATGCGACAATGGGTATTCCGCGATATCCTGGTCATGTGTCTTTCTCGCGTAACATTCATGTAATCAGGCCTGAGGACATTGAGTATGAGCTGATAGACGGTCCCCTTTATATACATGTCGTATATACGTGTCGCATATTGATGAGATGGTCTTTCAGTTTAATGCCTCTCTACTTTTTGATCGATTCGCCCCGATTACTTGTAGGCACGTCTCGTGACTGAATGGTGCCTCATTAAGCTGAAGAAATATTCCTTTTTCAAATCTCGCTCTTCTGTGGATTGGCAGCGCAGTAAGAATTTGCGGAACGACATGAATATTGCTGTTTGTCGAAGAAAAGTCCTTCCTTTCTACCTCCTTTGCAATCTTTTGATTCCTCGCTCCAATTTTGGAGAAATCTCCGCTTTTGGCGATGCACAATCCTCCTTTGCTTTTATATCTCTGCACTTTAGAAACTCTTCTCTCCTGAATAATCATTTCTTGATAGTCTACTTCATCTTTTTCTATTCCTCTTCCTAACTCTTTTACTCATCTTCTTTCCTCCTCTTCTCACGTTTCTTCGATCTTTACTTTGCTTCAATCATTTCCCAGTGATCCCAGTCTCTACAATATTTTTAAGCGCATTCGCATGACTTTTGCTGGCCTCTGAATCTCTGCGGTCGCATGTTCTTATTGTGCCTTCCTCAATATCTCTTGATCCCCTTCTCTATTTGTTTAATTTTTTTCTTTCTCACAGTTCCTTTCTCTCCTCCTAGAAACATTCAATTGTTCTTGCCATTTCTAATATTTATTCCTAATAACCCTTCTTCTCCTTCGCTTTTCACCCTATCTCGCTCCTCCCTTTCCTTTCTTCATTCAAAACTTGAATGTATCTATTTCTCACAACTTAATGCCTTAATTTTAATATTCTTCCTTTCTGTCTAGTTTTCATCAGTCACATAGCACGACGACGGAATTGCTTCACGTCTTTGCTTCGTAATTTCGACAATAATCATCTTACTTCCATCGATGCGCTGGATTTCACAAAGGCTTTCGATACCGTCAATCATGACCTACCTTTAGTCAAACTCAAGTTATGCGGTCTTTTTCATCTTGCCCTCTCGCTAATCTGCTGATTCCTTACAAACCGCACGCAGCAAGTCCTTATATATAATCTTTTTCCTCTTTTCTCCTGTACTAGTGCTGTTCTCTTCAGTGTTCTCCAGGGTTTTCGGATCTTTACTCTTTAATATTTTGTCTCTGATTTGTCTAATGTTTCTCTGTCCTTCGAGTTCTTTATGTATGATGACGTAATTCTTCTCAAATCCTTTTACCTATTCGATGCTTCAGCCACTTATTCTGCTTTGAATACAGATTTAAAATCTATTGCCGAATGATTCACTAATAATGATTAGATGCCCTGCATCTAAATTCTTCTAAATTATCCTTACTGATTATCGGTTCCTCAACATTGTTATCCTGTATTCAGACATTTTTTTCGACATTTCTCTTAATTCTATTCCAATTCGCTCCACCTTTATTAATATTCTTGGTGTCCATGTTGACTTTTCATGGTCATTCGAGTCACACACGTGGCTGTCAAGTATGGGGCTGCTTATGCTCATTTAAGTCTTTTTTATCTCCTTCGCTACATCCTTTCCTGCTCTCAAAAACTCCTCATTTCTCAATTTCTTGTTATTTCTCTATTTGATTATGCTGATGTTGTCAACATTCTGACTCTTAACCAACATCTGCTAAATTGTGTACAGTGTATCCGAAATTCTTGTCTCCGCTTCTCCTATTGCGTCCGTAAATACCAAATATCTCCGTCTCTTTGAGAAATCTGACTTAAGATTTGGCAACGTTTTATTCTCCACCTGTGCCATCTTGTATTTTCTTTCCTTCGTTCCAATATTTTTCTACATCTGCGACGTCTCCTTTAATTGAACTTTGAACATCCTCATTCCTCTCTTATCAAATACCAAGATTACTTATCCTTTTTCATATAGGTTTACTAAGTTCCATGTCGCTTTCTCCTACATCTCTGTCAAATATTTTAATTCCCTTCTTGATTCAATAAAAATCTCTCCCTCTCTGTTTCACCTTTCGTTTCACTGCCTCGCGTTTCATTTTTCAGTATTTTCGCGTTTCAGTATTTAAACGAGACTAATGAAATTGGTATGTTTGCGCGGTTGTGTTTTGTGTGTGTGTGTGTGTGTGTGTGTGTGTGTGTGTGTGTGTGTGTGTGTGTGTGTGTGTGTGTGTGTGTGTGTTTTTTCTTTT
>Ga0157364_1008680_pt1 | contig 10535 bp, 6 predicted proteins | sample AttsexASBM2_FD_111476 | JGI IMG/M metagenome (GOLD analysis project Ga0157364, IMG submission 111476) | Fungus gardens microbial communities from leaf cutter ant in Ribeirão Preto, State of São Paulo, Brazil - Atta sexdens ASBM2 | ecosystem: Host-associated > Fungi > Mycelium > Unclassified ... | reverse complement strand
TTGTTCTGCCATTTTGTATTTAAAAAATTTGAAAATTTTAACTTTGAATTTAAAATCAGCCACTCCAAAAAACTTCCAAATATCAGTTAATATATTGAATCATTATTCTTGAAGTTTCCATGAGTGCTATCTATATAAAGATTATGTGTTTTGTAGGTTTTCTCCGTGTCTAGATCCATTCTTGAAATACCAATCCTTCATCAGAGCAAGGAGCAGTCTGATACTTATTAGGCAGCATGATATTTAAGTATTAGGCTGCTTCTCGTGAAGTGGACTGCAAGGTTCACGAAACGTTGGCATTCAAGAATAGATTTGACTATGGAGAAAACCCGCGAAATGTATAATTTTTATATATATATTGAGTCAATCGTTTGAATTTTGAAATTTTTACTTCAAATTTGGAATCAGAATGTTATTATCACAAATTTCTATAAATAGACTATCAACTTTTCTTCATCTTTCATCGTTTTCTTCATCTTTGAAGATAGCGCTGCCCTAAAAAAAAATCACATCACACATTGCATAATGAAATTATGTAATTAAAATATATAAATTATGTAACGAATTGTTCTAAATCAGATTTTAAAATTACATATTTTGAAAAGTCACATGATACAATATGTTCTTTTTTCTTCAATTTTTATTATTATATTCTTTAAAATTCGATAACTATAAAATCTCATGATGGATGAAATAATTTGTAATATCATATGATTTTTCAAATTATATAATTTTAAAAAATCACGTATTAATTTGGGACAATCCATTACATGTTTTAATTATGATTTTATCATAACGTTGTGACATGATTTTTTTCAGTATAGTGGGCAGCGACATATTTCAGCAGACATATTTCTCTCACTCACACATGTATAAACATGGATAAATTCACACGATACTCACAGGACGTATACATATGCATATGAAAAGCAAAACAAGGACAACTCGAAGTCAGATTCATTTCTTTCTATCACATTGAGTCAGCAGTCTATTTATATAAGTCTGTGATTATTAGCATCGATAATTGAGCGACGTAACTTCTCATTTGCTCAAGTAACTCTTTTATTTTAATTTAAATATCAAAAGACTAATATTTGAATGATGTAATAAAAAAATCTATAAATTATTACTGTTGCATATTACATAAGTACGAAATTGCAAAGAAATCCAAGTAAAAAAAATATTTATTTTAATTCGCGAAAGATGTAATATGTAGGTATGTAATATGTAGGTTATACATATTTTAAAGAATAAAAAACTTTTAAATTTTAATTTACAATGATATTTTAACATAGCCAGAACATATATATAGCTACTCGTATTATAGTCACAATCTTTACAATACGACAAAAATATTGAATCTTATATTATCTATTCCAAAAACTGCAAGTTTCTAATGTTTCTAGGATACATATTAATTGCATCGTTATCCATTGGCAATTTATCTATGATTATACATAGTATCAGCGTCTTACTCCTTTTGCTGATTCAATTATCATTTTATACGTTTGCCGGTGATTACTTGGAGATGAAGAGTACTGCATTGTGTTATGCCACTTATGACTGCGATTGGTACGAGCTACCGGCTAGTATAGCCAAGGATTTTCAGATTATTCTAATGCGAGCCAGCATTCCTCATCAACTGACGGCCGGAAAATTTGTGGTTATGAATATGATAACGTTCAAAGATATCTTAAAGTCCACGGCGTCGTATCTTTCAGTTTTGCGTGTTATGCTAGATGGATAAATAATATATGTATAAATTATCAGTTGTTGAAATTGCGCAATATTGTTGACTACATTTCCCGCTTCCCATCGCAATAGTTAAGCTTACGTAAAATTTATAAATAAAAAATTAGGAAGCAAATTGTAGTTTCTCCGAAACGTTGACACACATATATTTTTACGTGTATTGTTTATGAGAAATGCAAGATTTCAAGATTTAAATATTTTTATTAGCTAAATTAGATTACTTACAATATAATATCCGTATACTGCTTCATTACATACATCAAGGTAGCAGGTAGTTTTGTAAATTACGACATTTGTAGCGTGAGACATTTTTCAAGAAAAGATCTCTTTGTTATGTTCCGCGGTGTCTCGCGAAAAGTCAACGCGGCTGGAAGCGGTCGCACGCGAATAAAAGATGCAATACGGTGATGTCTTTGAAAAAAATTATGAATATACTTTCTCATGTTTCGCCTTAATATAACGATCACATACTTGTCATAGAAGTTTTCGGATACGGAATAATTTTCCATACAGGTATTACTGTGACATAGATTATCGATACATAGATTTGCTCTCAGTTGCGTCGGCATCTGGCCTGTGAGAAGAAAAAATATTTTTTTCGTAGATCTCATGATGCATGAATTATAACTGTAATCTTAGAAACAAGTATCGTTAAATGAATCACTGATTATGTGTCTTTTTCATAAATTTTAATGAAATGTTAATTATTTTGATATTATAATTAGTACAAATATTTTAACAAGACGCTTTAACCAATTTTAACAAATTTTATTTTTATTCTAATTTGCTATATTTGAATATCTTATTATGCATTTCTCTATCTACACTGTTAAATGATTCTTGAAAACACGCTGTTATCTTAATAAATATTATCAAAAATTTTATCATTTTTCGTGCTAAATACAGTTACTGAATTATTTTTGTATTTGTAATTGTCACTTTTATTAGCCAAATCGTAGTTAAAATGTTAATGAACTTTGAAATTTACTCTTTCTTTCATTAAAAATTATTAATTTTATAGATTTACAGTTATAAAATAGTAACATAAATCTAAAAATTAAATAGATCTTATCTTTATGCTTGTTACTATATTTGATATGTAAATCTCTCTATCAATAAAAATAAACGCATTTATAATAAATTTTGTATTATACATATACATAATTAAATTTGACTCTTTCAGTAATTGTTGTTATAATACGCATGGCAATTTTTCATTTTCTAGGTAGTTCCAATGTTTATTTATTTTACCGAAATCTACCTGCATTGTAATAGGGCGAAAAAATTTCTTAATTAACACGCTGGCAACCGTTGCCGCTGTCGCCTTAGTCCTTATAAGATTAATCACACCTCGTATCCATCGAGAAGAAACTCGAGACAATCATCTCCATGATTGGGCCATGCAGAAAGATAAGAAAGTTTGTTGGAGTATGCAATGTCTACGTGCGTGACGGTACTTACCTTCATTCTCGTGGATATCATAGTTTATGTCTGGCACGATGTAATAGTCGAAGCGGTCCAAAGATGCCAACTTAATTATCCGACTGGCAGAGGACTGTATAGAGGACCCATTTAATGCGAATGTTTTGATGACTCGTTACCAGCACTGTTATATGTACAGACGGTAATGTGCTTTTAAATGAAAGATTAGTAAATTTAAAGATTTTTTTTGCAGTACTTGTAATTACAAGATGAAGTTTCAATTTAGATCATAAAATAGTTATATGCGCTATAAAAATAAATTTGTAAATAAAATAACAAATTAATAAAGCACAATGTATTCTAATAAAAATTTTATTATTTTCAATGTTTTCTAGGATACATGTAATTGCATCGTTATATCTTGGAAATTTATTTATGATTATGCACTAATATCTTCTTTTTTCTTGCTGATTCAATTGTCATTCTACACATTTGCCGGTGTAATACTTGGAGATGAGAAGCACTACACTATGTTATGCTTTACGATTGCGATTGGTGATGCCGGCTAGCCAAGAATTTTCAGATTATTCTAATGCGAGCTAGTATTTCTCATTAACTGACAGCTGGAAAATTCATAGTCATGAATATGACGTTCAAAGATATTTTAAAGGCCATAGCATCGTATCTTTCGAGTCTACATGTTTTGTTAGATAAATAAATAATATATGTTATTAGTTGTTAAGTTGCGCAATATTATAAATTATATCTGTCGCTTCCCGTCGCGATAATCAAGCTTTCATAAAATTTATAGATTTATTTGATTTAGAATAAAGACGTATTTTATTTTAATATATGCATGCAATATTATGGTGTTTTGAAATAAAAGTTTTCCTACAACAATGCACGACATCTTATATCCCTCTTTTTTGTCCTCTTTCAATTACTTCAACAGCACAGAATGATAGACTAACGTTTTATGATAAACAAAATGTAATGCCATAGGATACCTATATGTTTCGATTTCAGTTATATAATGATTACAGCGCGCAGCATAAGAAGACTGTGATGCACTATTAATTTTCGTATTTCTTTTTATGTTCTTGCCATACGATGAAAAAGATACGTGACTGCATTATATATACCGCATGTATTCGCTCAAAGGTACTCTTAGTAGAGACTGCAATTGATAAGAATTCAAAAGTAGCTAGAGACAGTCCTAAACTACAAAGCAACGTATAGAAACATGTGATTTCGATGTGCCGATACATTTTCCGCGTGGCGCAACGTCGTTTCTCACTTGAATAAAAGATCAAAGAAAGTCGCCTCACCCTCGACGGCGTAGGTAAAGAAGGCTTTGCTTCCGCGCGCCTTCATAGTAAGATTGGAGCGTGGTCAATGCAGAGTAAAAAAAAATCGAATAAACGTCATCGGGAGAAACGGATATCAGTAATTTCATTCGACTTGTGTGTGACAATTCTTCGCAATTATAGCATCTGTTTTTTGATTGAATTTATATTAAATAAAGTATATGTAATTTTTTTGTCATTGAAGTATGTTTCCATGTATTCGCAAATTTATTAATAGTGCGACGCATTCTTTTAACTTTAGAATATTATCGCTATTGAGTGATATATTGGATTGTCCGGAAAGTTCATGCCGACTAATATAATTATATAATTATGCCGACTTATATAATTTAATAAATGTAACTAAAATTTAAATTTTCTGCATTTCAATTTTCCTTCATCGACACGAACTTTCCGGACAACCCAATAGTATTGCTACTGACATGAGACATTTTTATATACAAGGAAATGGGTCACTTTTAATTAATGTAACACAAATTTTTCAAACATTTTACGGTTTTAAATGACAAAATATTTATAATTTAGCCTTTTATAAACACAAATAATTTAATTATTGACTTAAAAGAAAAGAAAAAAATAAAAGCATACTAACAAATTCAATCTTGAATTGATATAAAACATGTAATCTAATTACCCTCTGTGTCTCTTCATAACACATAAATAAAATATTTAATTAAATAAAATATTATAACAAAATAACATAAAAATACTTAAAAATTGAAACCATGCACTTATCACGTTCTTTGCAACGATAATCACAAGATGGCCTGATATATAAACTGATATATAAAAAAAATAGATAGAATTTTTAAAAGCTCGCTTATCCTACTATTTAGCTTGATTAGATCAGATTAGATCTTCTAATGATCATTGAAGAGATATAATTTAGCGCTCAATGAGCTTCGTTCACTTATACATAAAATTTATGTATCAATTGCATTCTAGGGTTAAAACATTGCTGTGTTTTAATATTAACAGGAATAAGATTTTATGACTGAGATTAAATTAGACTAAGATCTTGATACAATACAGAACGTGATACATTAAGGCTTAATTAATTTCTTAATTAATTCTTAGAAAGAAGATAGATATTTTTACTAAATAATGAAGGAAGCAAGAAATTGGAACGACGAATCTTATTATGCTTTAAATGTTTATGAAAAAGTTCTTGGTATAATTGGAATTTGGCCTTTGAATGCAGGAGAGCTCAAATCTATTGCACGATGTTCCTTAGCCATTTTGATTCAAGTAAATATCACAGAAATAATTATTAACAAATTAATGATATATACAAAGTATATCTTTATCAAAGTATATCTTATTCTGTCGTTATTTCTTTTTTTGTTTCTGGAAATGGTTTTTTTTAATAAAAATACTTAGGATCAGATGTTCCATCTTTGGATAAACTAAGTGAGAATTTATCTAATGGACAAACAAAAGAATAAAAGAGTAAGAGAACAAGAGAATAGGAGACTAAGAGAATGAGCTGATATTTATCGAAAGGTGGAACAATCCAGTTTTAAATATTAAACTTTTGAGTAATTAGCAATTAAAAATAGAGAGATTGCGAATTAACGCAGTCCCTTTCGCGATTAGATCAGTACTATTGGCAGCCTATCTCTGGAAACATATTGGCAGTGCCTCGATACTGAGGACATGATGGAGGCCTTTCTAATGGACCTCTCATCTGTCGTCAGCCTTTCTAAGCTTCTCGTCATCCGCTTCACCTGGAAGCATACTTACATCCTGGTGACTTCCATTATCGATGACTGGTCGATGTCTCGAAATAAACAACAACGGGAAATTATGATGAGATACACCCATATCGGCAGAGTGGTGTCTTTGACGATATTATATCTGGGTTATGCATCAGGAGTCTCGTTTCTCTTTATGGCCGTACCGTTCGACAGTTTGATACCTTGGCTAAACGTCTCCAAGGCGAATGATAATGACACGATGGTAACAACGTATTTTCTAGCAACCTATTGCGTTTTTGGATCGCTACCAACGATTACCTATAGCTGCGTCCTGTTACTGCAAGCGGCGCAGATTTTCGTCAATGCTACCTCGCATTGCGGAAATGATGGTTTTTTCTTTGGTCTCGCGATGCATCTATGTGGGCAGTTTGAAGTATTGCAAATGGATTTTGCTGACATCGAAGTGGAAAAACAAAACTGCAAAAGGAAGATACGGATGTTAATTATCAGACATTGCCATTTAATAAGACTAGCTGATAATTTTGAGTATGCTTTTAATATGGCTATCTTAACACAGGTTTCAATGAGCGTGCTGTTGCTTTGTGTAGAAGGTATTATTTTCGTGATTTTAAAATTATTTTTTTAAATATATATCTTATTATGCACTATAATACAATGATCTTCCCTTGACAAAAATGATTGTGTTTTATGTATTAGAACTATATATTAGTTATAATTTACAAGACTATTTATTATGTAACAAACTTCTCATGTAACAAACATACATAAATCATTTAATATTTTCACTGTAAATTGATAAGATAAATGTAATTCTGTGATGTAACGTTATTATTGCATACTATTTATTAACTTATAATATTACATATTAAACTTCATCATTTTTTCTTTTACACAATTTGACTTTTTAAAGTTTTAAAATTTTTAAATTAATATTAGCTAACATGTCGAGATTGTAGCTATTTTAATAAAGAATTGCATAATTTAGCAAGGATAAAATATTAAATAAAGATTAAAAAATGATAAAAATATTACAAAATGAGAAGATAAAAGATAAAATCTCTCAAGTTATTACATTTAGATATTTTCTGAAAAAGCAAATGTGTCTATCATACTTGCTCAAGAATTTTGAAAAGCTCTTTGTTTGTTTAGTTTTTAATATGATAGATTAGACCTAATGATCACTAGGCATATAGCTTAGCGCTTAATGAACTCGTTCATCTATACATAAAATTTAAGTGTATAAATGATGTAAAGTTTACGTATCGATATAGCGTTCTGTGAAAAATAAATACATTCTTGAAAACCAAGAATGTGTACTTACATTTTAAAATATAAAGATTTTAAATTAATAAAATGTTAAATTGAAATTTAAATAAATAAAATGTTAAAAATAAAATTATTGGTATTGTTTTAAATATTGTATATTAAAAAATTATTATAAGTCTTATCGTAGTAATTTAAAATCTATTTTTAGGTATGCAATTAATAATATCGTTGAAATTAAACGATAATATTGCAGCAATAAAACACGTTGTTTTAATTCTGACGATGTTGGTGCAACTGTATCTTTATTGCTATGCTGGAGATCAACTGGAGAATGTAACTGGAAGGATCGCGTACAGCGCTTACGATAGTCCATGGTACGATTTTGATGTAAAAATAATGAAAGATCTACCTATGGTGATACTTCGAGGAAAGTTGCCTCATCAAACAACAGCTGGAAAATTCTTGCCGATGAACTTATTTTCATTCAAAGAAATTCTGAAAGCTACAGGCTCCTACCTTTCCGTTCTCAGAGTGATGATAGAAGTGTAAAATTGATATTGTCGGTATATAATTATAAATTATGACTGATATCTTTGTAAGATTTTCTTTTTTTCATTTTCTTGTATACGTGAATATTCCTATATCTGTGTACGATATCGATTATCATATTTTGCCAAATGTTAAATGAGAATATATCATGACTGAAGCTCAAACGATTGTATTATACAACATTGTAATAAATCGCGCGGAACGCACAATCTTATAATTCAATAATTATCAACATGATTTTATATATACATATATATATATATATATATATATATATATACAATGTATACATATAAGTTAAGAAATGTTTATCGTTGACTTGTGTTTCTTATTCAGACTAATTTGTAAAATAATTTTTTTCTCCGGAAAAATACGTCCTATAAACGTATTATTAATTATTAGCAATAGTATATATACAGCGAAAAAGGTTTCTACCTTCTACATTTATTTAATATATAATGAGCGTATCATAAGAAAATGATAAAATAATATTGTCACAATTCTTACAATATCCTATTTTTCTGCGTAAAATTTTCCTTTCTTTCTTTTTTATTTTGAATCCATTTAAAATCAATGTACAAATTTTTCCATCATATCTGTGAGAGCAACAGTTCATGAGATATCTTAGAGAGAACTATTTATATATCTTTTATTTATCATAATATAAAATATTTAAGCGTTTAACATTCCAGATATTAGTAGGACTCATCTCGAGGAGATATGCCGCGCATTATTTTACATTATTTGTACAAATATGAATAAGAAGATTATACTTGCATTTTCCAAGAAAGTTATGAAAATTAAAGATATGAATAATAAATAAAAAAAAATTCAGTTGGATGATTGAATAAAGGAGTTACTTTAAGTGTTGTAGGTATCTGTACTTCTAACAAATCGAATATTGAATGATGCAATTATTGCGAGGGAACGTAGACGAAGAAATACAACCGCTTTCGAGGAATAACAATTTGAAGAGATACTTGGAAGATTTAATGTACAGTAATAGTAATAAAAACTTACGCAAGCGTGAGATTTTATAGTGCTTAACAATGAAATCAAACATGGATTGGAATACTGATACTAAGAATATTTTAAAATTTCATAAAAATTTTCTTGGCATAATTGGACTCTGGGTATTAAACGAGAAAAATATGTTCTCGAGAATTCGGTGGTTCGTATCGACGATGGTGGAAGTAAGTTATGTTTTATCAAATGTTTAATACAATTTGCAATCTTATATTCGGGTATGTGTATACTTGCAATTATTAATTTTATTTCGTTAAAAATAATAGAAGCCTTAAATTTTGTTCTTTATATATGTATATTGTTTTTTTTGTTTTAAATATATTTTGTTATATTTATTATAGTCTTTGTTACACTTATATATTTCATATACAGAGTTCTGTGAGGAAATTAACCAACAAATGTGTTTTAGGGGGTTATTCTAAGCAAAAAAGTTCAGACATGATAAATTTATTCGACTTAATTAAAGCGATGCAAAAATTTTTATTCTTGTAAGTAATGTAAATTTTTGATAATGGACTTTTCTCAAAATACCAATTCTCGCTATATAGATACACAGCGTAACTCAAATATTTATTTCATTATCAAAGATTGGCATTGAGATAATGAGAGCATTGCACATAGCCATTTATTATTATTTATACGAACGTATAATATGAACTTCATTGCTTAAAATAATGCTCTAGCTCACATTTTAGAAGTTCGTCTATTTTCTCATGGAATATCCTGTATATTAAATCATATATAAATCATATATATTTCAAATAAAATTAAAGGTATTTAAAATGTAGTATTTTTATGTTATTTTCATGAACCAGATGAGTACATGGATCATTATGTTATTAGAAGTGATTCAGAGTTGTAATGGTAACAAGGATGCCATGGATGCTTTTTTATCAAGTTCATCGTCAATAACCAGTTTGATAAAATTGTTTTTACATCGCGTATATTGGAAACAAAAATTCGTTTTGGTGGAATCGGTCATCCAGGATTGGACTTACGTGAAAAATTCTCATTTCCGTGATATCATGTTGAGATACGCGCGAATAGGTAGGTTGGGCTCATCAATATACTTCTACATAGCTTGTGGTAGTCTTCGCCTTCAGTGTCATGCTCAGTAACATCAATTTGTCCTGGGTCTCTGAAAAGCAGATTTTTAATGAAACATATGAAAGAAAACTGATGTTAGCGGCCTATTGCATCTTTGGAAATTACTCCTTTCGCATTCTGCGCCATTGAAACTTTGCAGTTTGTACAGATTCTTATTAATTACTCGCAGTGAGGAAACGACGGATTCTTCTTCGATCTCACGATGCACATGTGTGGACAATTCGCAATTCTTCGTATGAACTTCAACGCATTGGGTTGCGATAAATTTTCCTATTATAACAAACTTGATGTCTTGTTGAAGAGACATTATCATCTCGTACATTTATCA
>Ga0157364_1008679_pt1 | contig 10536 bp, 14 predicted proteins | sample AttsexASBM2_FD_111476 | JGI IMG/M metagenome (GOLD analysis project Ga0157364, IMG submission 111476) | Fungus gardens microbial communities from leaf cutter ant in Ribeirão Preto, State of São Paulo, Brazil - Atta sexdens ASBM2 | ecosystem: Host-associated > Fungi > Mycelium > Unclassified ... | reverse complement strand
GGCCATTCCATGACCGGAAAGCTGGTTGCGGCGATGGCGCTTGAAGCGCCGACGGAGGTGGCAGGTATTATATTGACGGCTCCCTCGCCCTTATGCCCGCAACCCATGACCGATCAGCAATTTTCAATGCAATATGAGTGGCAGGCAACTCGTGAGCATGCCAGTAAATTTGTGGCAGGTTCTCACCATAAACCGCTATCAGCTGAACTCGAGCAGCGTACCCTTGACGATGTATTAAGGGCGAATCCTGCAGCGTTTCCCTACTGGGCGAAAACGGCTAGCCAAGAAGATTTTACTCAACGCTTTGAAGATATAACGCTTCCAGCGCTATTACTGTTAGGCGAGGACGATGGTAATGTTCCACGGCTGGAGCAGCAGCTATCCTCTACGCTTCACCAGTTTTCCCCCCACGAGTATCAGATTATGGAGGGCTGCGGCCACTTACTGCCGCTCGAGGCAACAGAAAAGCTGGTGGCGATAATGAGTGCATTTATTAATAAATACGCCTAATAAATGGTAGCCTCCCGCAGGGATGTTTACTGCGGGGGGAACGATCTAAAGGATGATGGTTGATATGATTAAAAATAATAAATAGGACTATTTTTGTTTTTTATTTTTCACAGCGATTATTCTTGTTCTGAGATGTGTAGGAGAAAGTTATACTCTTTTTACTGATAAAATAGGATGTGATTTTATTGGATGAAAAATGGTTAGAATCAGAAAGAGTACCGTGAAGGTGAGAAAATAATTTATTTTTTAGTTTATTTCCTATTATTCCTTATCGGTTTTTATCTGCTCAAATTTTCTCATGATTTGAGATGGATAAATCAACATCAATCCTCGAATCAGCATCAAAATTTATAATAACGATCATCACTCTAGTGGCATTAACTCGATGGGGAATGAATTTGTATAATATTTCGATGAGATGAAATTACTGCCATCCCGAGTAATTATAAAAATAATTCACCTACAGTTTATCTTTCTAAGATATAAAATAAAAAATATATTCATATATCAATAATATAGTCTAATAAATAACTAGTTTTAATTAATATTATAACGGAATATATATTATTGGAGGACATAGGATGTCTCATGATCTCGCTCCCGCATACGGTGTTATACAACAATCTGGAAATCTTGCGTTTCAGGCAAGGATGCTTTTTCGAGACAGTAACTCAGAAGCTGCAAAACTCTTCATACGAAACAATATTGATACTCCATGGTTGATTCCTGGACAATTAGTTATTATTGCAGACCCAGCTTCTGCACAAACTATGAAAATGTTAGATTTTTTACGGCAGACTAGACAAAGAACAAATAGAGCATTAATTGGTATATCTCCTGATGAAGCAATGTTTATGCAGCGACACTATGGCTTAATTTCTGCACTGACAACAGCTGGGAATAATATATTTGGAACAGTCGGGAGTGTAGGGGAGAAATACTTCTTAGAAATTGAAAACATTCTACAAAAGATTGAAGTGAGTTACCAGAAGCAGTATCGTTCACAAGGGAGACTAACTAGTCAACAGTTCTTTATAGAACGTAAGCAACTTTTTAACCAGCTTAAAGAGCTTGTGAATAAGCCACTATTGAAATCACTTAAACTTAATACGCTAAAGTTTAAGCCTTATGAAGATATGCGTAGAGCGCTTAATCTATCGAGTCGCTCTATTGTACACGAATGGTCAACAGTCGGTTTGGGAGGGATACCGGGCTATTCTAGTTATATAAGTAATGCAGCGAAAGCAGCGAAATATTTGAAAGCAGGTGGTTATATAGGTATAGGCTTTTCCCTTTTTGGGGCGACTAATGAAGTTATCAATGCTTGCACTTACGGACGAGAGAATGAGTGTAAAAGGATAGTATATAAAGAATATAGTAAGTTTGGGGTAACGACGCTAAGTAGTTTAGGAACAGGTGTAGCAGGTTCTGCAATAGGCTTGAGCGTGTGCGCCGCAATAGGGATCGCCACTGCAGGAACGGGTGCTGTAGTATGTGCTGCGGTGGGTACCATAGCGGGAGGTTATCTCGGAGCTAAATCGAGTGATGCCGTAATGGATACCATTTACGATTACATGGAAATGTAAATGATGAAAACGATGATAATGGTGTTAACCATGCTACCTTCGGTCTGCCTTATGGTGAGCGTTATTTTATATTGTAAATTCCAGTCTAATTATAAGAAGTTAGTTCGTGGATTTCTAGGGAAATATACCATCCCAAGTCATTACTTATTATACTCTCATATGGGTTTTTTTGGTTTTCCACTAATGGCATATTTTTTTATTAACTTATCAGAAAATAAAAAAATATTTTTTCTAGAGAAAAATAGTCCAGCTTATAATTTCCCACTTAAGGATGACAATATGAAATTGATAAGGACGATGAAACCTATTATCTTTATCATGTTATTTGGTTTTTTCTGCTGCTTTTTACTTGGGGTTATTGCTTTTTTAATTAAAATCCATCTTATTTGATTATTTTTATAACCAGGGGGCGTATTCTATGCAGGGATTCTGATTACACGGTTAAAAATTCCTTTTAATCAGGAAATTTATAAAATTGGCTAAGTCTGGATATGAGAGAGGAGGGAAATTAAGCCCATTAGCGATCAAGGGCTTTAGATAGACTTACTCAATATTCTGAACCCACTTCTTTTCTTTATGCCAACCAATTGATTTTGATTGTTTATTTTTTGATACACAAATAATCAAACTTTTTAAAGGTCGAATTTTTAGCTTTACGTAAAAAAATCCCCGCCAGTTGGCAGGGATAGAGTAGGGTTTTAGTTCAGTGGCGGAAAGCGCTTCCGTAGCGTCCCAGCGTCTGTGACTGGTGCTGCGCACGGTTGATTGCGGCAAAGATCTAGGTACACTTTGATGTAGCCATATATGTGACTTCAGGCTTTGTGAGGTATTGCGAGTACCTTACAGAACGGTTTGTTTTCATGAACTCTATTGTAGAAGGTACGTACAATGTCAAGAGCTAAAGATCGCACACCCAAAACTCGCGGCAAATCGCCGACCTTCCAGATCCGTATTCATCCTGAGCTAAGAGAACAACTCGATCTCGAAGCAGCTAAAGAGCAAACCACTCTCGGCAATTGGTTCAAAGAAGTTGCAAGACAAGAACTTAAACGTCATGGCATTTAACCTAAAGGATGATGTTTCGCGGTGATGCGTCGCCGCATATCTATCAATGAGCACGCTGCTGGCCTATCCATTCTTTTACCTCCTCGGCGCGCCAGGCAAGTAAAACGGGCGAAAATTTTTATCGGCTTTGGAAAAGATCCAGACGCAACTCGCCTCCATATTGCACGCGCCTTTCTTCCATAGCTGTAGCGAGAACGCCATTTTGGGATTGAGAACTCTTTTCGGTAGCACAGATACAATCAGTTTCCGTCAGAGCGTCCCTCGAAGCATTCCTAAGATCTTAGCCAGGCTTTTATCTGTATGTCTGGTAGCTTTCCCATTCTTCCTGCTTGTACCAAAATGCTAGCGGTTAAAAAGGTAATTGGTACATAATGCAGTACATCAAAAGTGGGAGATTTGGCGATATGCTATGATACTTTAAGAGACAATAAAACCCGCAAGTTACGGGTTAGAATCTGTTTATTGAGTAATGGCACCAAAGTATTGGCATCACTGGCTTTGATATTGATCATTTTTGATTTAGGTACACCCTTGTGTACACGCTAAATCAGGGTGCTAATCGGTATGAAGGTAAGGGCAGTATGAAACTACGTTTGCCATTTCTACCAATAATAAATACCAATTAATGGTTTACAAAGATGGGAGTATTTATTATCCCTGACTGCCGAGAAGTTTTAGTCGATGCGACTGCTACTGTAGTCAAGTCGTTACAGCAGGTCGATCAGTGGATTAACCATCCTTTAAAATTAGAGTCCAAAGAGTTAGATGCTGTCGTAAACCTATAGGGTAAGCCTATTGATGTAAGCACTATTGAAAATAGAAAGTCACATTATAAAATAAAACGTTAAGATTGGACTGTAATTTATGGTGGGGGAGCGAATATTTTTACTCAGCCACTATTCTTTAACTTTCAGTTATTGATAGAAAACATTATTATTTAATGGTGAATTTTTATTATTGAGGGATTGAAATGTTTAAGAAAATTATTATTGTTTTCGTGGCGCTTTACTCATCTTATTCCATGGCTAAAAAATTAGAGATCGTTCCAAACTGTTCGCTAGACTCTGATGGAAGGATAATGACTGCCTTAACCTCAAGTTTTGATGAGGAAGGATTAAAAAAGTATATTGACTTGCTTCTAGGTAGTGGTCCTACCGATAAAGTAACATATAAAATTCAGATGTTATCTTCTGAGGAAATATCTGTATCTGAAAGGCATAGACTAATGAATCGTCTTGCTAAAAGAGATAATATAAAAAAATCAGAGATGAAAACTTCTGGTTTAGAAACAATGTATGATCAACCTCTTTACAGACAGTATTACAAGGTATCATCTAGCAAGGGGCTAAATTTAATCGCTGAATTTTATTCAGCATTTGAAGCTTGTGCTGTAGACTTGGAGAATATCTATATTATTAGTGATAAAATAGATGGACACACACCTAATTTTGCTGATAGGTAATATTCATGGGGCATAGACCCCATATAGTTAAAGTATCTTTAGGTATTTCTTTGCTCGATTTAGAGCATTTAATCTTTCTTCGCGCCCATAGGTCCCGCCATTTATTTTCACCATTATTGCGTCAAATTGAACCCTATCAGCATCAAGGTTACATGATCTCATTGTCCAATACTCACAAGCGGTTCTTACTGCGATATTTAAATCACTTGCAACAAGTGTAGGCTCATTAATCAAATCGACGTTAATTCGTTTTCCCATAAGCTGATAATTGAACCGCCCAGTGAGATGTAGTAGGCCTCTGCCAATATACCTAGGGCCATCTCCTTTTAAGTTGTTGCCGATTTTACGGCCAATTTTAGTGCCTGCGTCGTATTCCTTTCCACTATGAGCAGGATATTCTGTAAGAGCAGAATATTGAAAGGTTTCGCAGCAAGCTTGAGCTAGGAAGTGAGCTACACGAAGTGGCGTGTCGATATTATATTGCTTTAACTACAAGTTTAAAGGTGCTACCAAATGCCGAATATTATAAATTTGATGTTATTTAGTCATCTTAGACTTCGAATTTTTGAAATGAAGTGCTATATGGTTTAATAATACAAAATCAATATTTACTGACATTAAAATTCCTCTAGCCTTCAAAAGGCGTTAATTAATATATAGCTTGATATTGGCTATAGGTTTACAAAATGCTTTCATATAAAATTAATTATACATCATATTTCTAATGTTATTTTTTCTGATTGAGAAATTGTGTTTGTGATAAAGGTAAATATTAATTGTCGTTTTGGTTGCCGCCGTATATACACGGTAATTGTGCGCTTTGTTGCGTCTTTATGATACTACTGATAATAAAAAACCGCGATACTTTCCTAATTACAGAGCAGCATCTGGGCTACCTGACCAGGGAAGACACCCTCTACCAGCCACCGCACTTCTTTTTGACGACAACCGAGAGGTTGGCTCAACTCAGCATAGTAGGTTTACAAAATTCGTTGTTCTTTTGGGAAGGCGGCGATGAGTATTCGGTTAACCGTGAATTCCTCGATAAACCTGTATCAGAAGCTCTACCTCGCCTGTTCAGGGATACCGTTATGGTCGAAATCGACCTGACTAATGGAACAGATGCAGAAATTGCTCAATCCCTGAAGGCTGCACTACCTCAGTGGCGTAAGGTCAGAGGTATCGAGGCAGATACAACCGACGCTATCCGCTTCGGCTATGGCACGATTAAGAAAATCATCAACTACAGACTGATACCCCTCATTGATATCTTAGTATGGTCAAACCTGCACCAGGTTCGTGTATCCGAAGACCGCCTTTCCCGGCTTCTATATACGGACGATGACAATGAGGAACAAACACGTCTTAATCACCAAATCAGAGATACAGACAGACCCCTTGCTCTGAAGGCGGCGAGTATACCGTTTATCCGAAAGTTTCATCTGTTCATCAACAAAAACAGCCATCTCAAAAACATCAGAGTTTCAGAAGTGATGAAAATCGCTGATTCTGACTAAGGCCAACCTCTATTAGCTCTGGCGTTCCCAGCTTCGGTCTCTTTCCCGCTGATTCATTCGTATAGTCGTTTCCATCAAAACGACATAAAAGGAAACGACTATGAATCAGCACACTACACGCCTTATTCGTTTACCAGAGGTTCTGCATCGCACTGGATACGGTAAAGCCTGGATCTATCACCTCATCAACCAAAATCGTTTTCCTTGCCCCGTTAAAATCGGTGCTCGTGCCGTTGCTTTCATTGAAAGTGAAGTGGAAGAGTGGATTCAATTAACTATTGAAAATTCAAGAAAGCATGTCGCTTGAAATAAAATTACAGCCTTCTTATTTATGAAGATTAATTCTCAGATTTGTAAAGTTTATATCTTAACAAAGCCTATATTTAACGTAATTCTTTACATTTTTTCAGGCAGGGCTTACGCCATAGGTATTTAAAGGTGGTTTCTTAATATCGGGTATGGATACTTTTAATAATACCTGTCATAAATAGCTTCTACACCTTTCAGCTTGTGGTTCAGACAGACATGTGGGGGAACAGACAGCGATGCAAGTAAACTTCTGCAAGTCCTTCGTAAGTCATGGACTGTGGAATATTCAATATTTTCCATTACATTAGGTGGTTGCTTCTTCTTACCTGGTTCTACCCCGAATAGCTTGGCTATCGTCCTGTTGAGGAAATCTTTTCCCATATGCCTCGACTTACTCACCCTGCGGTTAGGGAAGATATAATCAGAACCAAAAGCTCTGACCTTTAGCTCTTTTAACATTTCAATTGCCAGTGGTGGTAGCGGAATCACAATGCCCACTCCTGACTTACTCCTTTCTTCTGGTAAAGACCACTTTTTCTCATCCAAATCGAATTCTGCCCAAGGAGACTCGGTTAGCTCACTTCTGCGAACAGAAAGGAGTAGTAGTAGGGCACAGGCAAGGTAGTTATCACAAGAGAAGCTGTCAGAGTGTTCCCTGAAAACTCTAAATACCTGACCAATTTCTTCCAGACTCAATGCTCTTTCTCTGTTTTTTTCGATTCCACCTGCATCATTGACCTTAAACGCAGAGGCTGGATTGTTTAACAATAATCTAAGCTTGATTGCATGGTCGAAGAGTTGCAAAAGTGCATACTTGATGAACATTGACCTTGATACTTGGTTTGAACCTGGTGGATTATAGTGGATAGGTGCGCGTGATGGTATCAATGATGGTATCATACCCACTGTGGTAATTTTTAATGTCTTAAGATCATAATAATAGTTGCGATGTTTGAGTCCGGCCTTCGTATTAATGCCTAATTTTTTTATAAATAAATTGATAGAAAATAATCTTCATTTTAACTCAACTTTTCCATCTTGTTTTTGGATATATGTTTTGCCATCAATATTTATAAATTGTTTTCCATCAAGGTTGCCTCTAATAATTATTGCTATATTGTTATACACGCATTTTTCATGCTTTTGATCGGTATCATCGAAGCAGGTATAGTCATCGATAGACCCGTCCCTTACCCCTTTAGGTAGTTCTTCATAACCATTAAAATTCATGATGGTAACTGTAAAGTTATACTGCTTATTGATGATGTGATATTTTTGCTGTAATAATTCTTTGTTATTCATCCACCACTTTAGTTTTCCTTCTGTCGTCATTGGTAAATGTTTTACAAAAACAGCACCTTTATCGACTCTGATTATCTTCGCTGGTCTGACCGCAATCCATATGCAGTATGCAATGATTAAAAAAATTACAGATGCTACAGTCCTTTTATATTTAAACATTGGCTTTTCCTGTCAGTGTTATTGTGGCTTCAAAATTAGTGAAGAATGGTTTTTGAGCCAAATGCTTTGCACGCTGAAGTACAAACCATATCCTGAAAAAGGAAATCGAATTAAATTTAGGTTTCAGTATATCTTCTCTGTCTAATCCAAAATGGTCCTGTGCTCTGTATTTGATAACCGCAGTATATTTATTTCCTTCAAGTACGAGACTCTCAATTGAAATCTCTGTACTGTTCACGTCATGAACGGTAATACCCATACCATTAACCCAATCTTTCCATCTGGTATATTTGGGTAAATGACTTTTATATAGATCATTTGTGAAATTTTCTTTTGTTAGTTTTGATTTGCTAAAATCAAACTGTTCTATAGCTCTTTTAATTATTGCTCTGGTGCTGTTCGGGGAATTATCAGCCAGGATTAAGTTTCTGTATGCATTATTCATTGCTGGATTTTGATAATCTCTTCCGTTATTTCGTTGCATATGATTGAAAAGATCTTTGATCAAACCCTGGTATGGCCCCTGGAAAGAAAATACATACGACTGCGATCTTAACTCATCATATAGCATTGCAATGGCTTTTTCTTTGCTTGCTGGCGGTATTGAATTCAGATAGGGGTGTTTATAGGAAGGACCAAAAGTTGTCCAGTCAATGAAAGTTGAAACTTGCCCAAGATGGTAATGCTTTATTAGTGTATCAACATCAATGTCGCCACTTTGCATATCATCGGCATGTCTGTCATTGAATTTTTTTTTAGTTGAGAAGATTATCAGTCTACTATCGATTGCGTTCATTCGAAATAAATCCCTTACAGTCAAATGTACACCCACTATACAACTATACTTTTGCACTGCAATTAGGACTTTTCTTAACATCTTTTTAAAAAGTCATACAGGATGTTCCTTCGAATGCGGTTTATGTCGATGTGCCTGCTAAGGTAGGCAATCGCTAACAAGCAAAGTTGATTAAACCTGACTCTCAATAATAAAAATTATTTTCTCTGCAACTCTTTGTAAGGCTTCTTTTCTTTCATCAAAATAATCATACCTGTCATAGATCCCTTCAACACCTTTGAGTTTATGGTTCAGACACCGTTCAGCCACATGCGGAGTAACGGACAGTGAGGCAAGTAGGCTTCTACTAGTTCTTCTCAGGTCATGGACAGTGAAGTAATCAATGTGTCCCATAACATTAGGTGGTTGCTTCTTCTTGCCTGTTTCAGCTCTAAACAACTTGGCAATTGCTCTGTTTAGAGTGTCTTTACCCATGTGCTGAGATTTGCTCATGCGGCGGTTTGGGAAGACATAAGGCGAATCCCATGCTCTGACCTTTAGCTCTTCCAGAATCTTGATAGCGAGCGGGGGAAGTGGGATGACTATGCCAACACCAGACTTACTTCTTTCTTTTGGCAGGCACCATTTTTTCTCGTCTAAATTGAATTCTGACCAAGGTGCTTCCGTTAGTTCACTTTTGCGAACAGCAAGAAGTAGTAGCAGGGCACATGCAAGGTAGTTATCACGAGAGAAGCTGTCAGAGTGTTCCCTGAACACTTTAAAAACATGAGTAATCTCATCCAGACTCAATGCTCTTTCTCTGCTTTTTTCAACTCCTCCGGCATCATTCACTTTGAAAGCAGTCGCTGGGCTGCTTTGAACCAGACCAAGTTTAATGCCGTGATCAAAAAGTTGTTTCATGTAAAGCAGAGCATCATTTGAGATGGTTGGCCTTCCGCTTCTGTAATTTTTTGCAGGATCGACCGAACATCGAGGGGGTTAACTTTTACCAAAGCAAGTCTACCTATAGTAGGGGCAATATCTTTCCGGTAAACCCGTTCAGGTATGTGAGGATGTTTTAATCGTTTAACGAGGTCTTTGTGCCAGTCTTCAAACAGTCCATCTACTGTGGTCAGTTGCTTAGGGCGATTGAGTTTTTTCTCAGCAATAGGATCATCCCCGGTGGCAACTTTTCTTCGAGTATCCTCAGCAAGGCTACGAACCTCGGACAGAGATAGATGAGATACCTTACCTAAGGTGATTTCTCGTCTCTTAGAGCCGATTGTGTATCGAAGCATCCAATACGGCTCACCTTTAGGTGGGACTTTCAGATACAGGCCTCACCCATCACCAAACTTCCCTGGTTCTCCTGCTTTGATGAGAGCCTGAACCGTTCTGACTGTGAGTGATGCCATATACCTAATCTGATGAAAATCAATGTGGGGGGACATTGTTATAAACTGCCAGAACGGGCTAGTAAAGCAGAAATGCTCCCCGTTTTACTCCCCACCTGGTGGTGGTTTTTAATGGATTTTAGTGGTCTTTAATAGACTATCTTTTAAATAAAAAAGCCCATTTAACATGGGCTTGTGGATTTATATGGACGTTGAAAGAATTTACTCAATATTCTGAATCTGCTCACGCATCTGTTCGATCAACACTTTTAACTCAATCGCCGAAGTGGTAATGGTGGCATTAATCGATTTGGACGCAAGCGTATTCGACTCACGGTTGAATTCTTGCATCATAAAATCCAAACGGCGGCCGACGGCTTCCTTTTTCTTCAGAATATTGTAGGTTTCCTTGATGTGTGCGTCGAGACGGTCCAGCTCCTCGGCAACATCGATACGC
>Ga0157364_1008677_pt1 | contig 10536 bp, 6 predicted proteins | sample AttsexASBM2_FD_111476 | JGI IMG/M metagenome (GOLD analysis project Ga0157364, IMG submission 111476) | Fungus gardens microbial communities from leaf cutter ant in Ribeirão Preto, State of São Paulo, Brazil - Atta sexdens ASBM2 | ecosystem: Host-associated > Fungi > Mycelium > Unclassified ... | reverse complement strand
GTAAATTTTGTGCCTGTTTCAGATCTAGATAATTATAGATCTCAAAATTGTTAACAATGCTATGTGTATAAATCTAATTTGAATTTATTATATATTTAAATATATTGATATGATATGTTAATCTACTGCGTTGAATCCAGATGTCACAAAAGTTCAGTTATACTGACATTGAAAATTTAATCTTTGTGTAAAACCGGTTCTGAAGAAATATTACATTTTCTGCATATATTTTTACTACTGCGTTGCACATTGGTTGCATTTACATCTTTCTTGCACTAGCTTTTATTACCTTTTCGCCACAATTTCTTCCTTGCGCTCTTTCTATCTGCAATTAGAAAATTTCATTCATTATACTTGCTAATTCTGTCATTTCGCATCCGTTAGAGAATGCTGTAGCCGTACATTTTTCATGCATAAGAGAACAGTTAACATGACAGTATACAAGAAGAGAAATTTAAATAATAATTTCGAAAATTTATACATATTTAAATTATATTACATGTTTTTTTGCAATGTAAAGAAAATCTAAGAGACGATTTTCGTTCCTAATGATAGAGAATATATCATCTCTTTTTTATTTAGAATAATATATGAAAAATAAATGGATCTTGGATCATCAATATACAATTAGGCAATTTTAATGTAGGTCTCGCATTTTTTCATTGCTTTTTGTTAACGTGCGACATTAGATATCGGATTGTGTGCAAATACGCAGAAATGATTTTAATTGCGTGCAATAATTAAAGGCGTTATTGTTGCCAAATATCCGGTTCGCATACAGTCAGAAATCAGAAAAACATGCGGCGACGAAAGGATTGAAAGAAGCGGATATTCGCGAATTATTCGCCATTCGTGACGTGCAGAGTTGCGTTTTACGATTGCTATGACGTTGACAAATGATTCGTGATTATACTTTCCTATGTCATAATTGACAACCAATATCGATCAATGAATAACCGGTTAAGAAATATTGTTTAATTCTATACATATGTGATCTGGCTAGATAAAAATATTATTTTTGCTGCATACTTAAATTTTCAATATTATATGTCGTATAAAATAATGAAGAAATATGAAAATTAGTAACGAAATAAGTGATAAATTTAATATTATAAAATTACTCATTTATCATAATATTTTTTAATTCACGGATTAATAAAATATATGATGGTAGCGTACTTAATAGTACATTCGCAATTATGATTTGTTTCGTTTTTCCATCGTGAGAATGAATCCTCTACTTTGCAAATCCCTTCGCTTCATATTCCACAAATCTTGAATCGCTTAATACCTAAAATACAGGACCGCTTAACAGCGCATCGAATCCGCAATACACATGGATAACTGTGATTTATCGATGGGAGAGAATCAAACGATGCAATTCGACGGATGTGCACGGTATCGTAAATTTTCGAATAGATTTACGATCGAAAGCGAAATCTTCCAGAAGGGACTGAAGATTTGTCGCCTAAATTATGCGAGATTCACTTATTATATCATTTTACTAATTAAAACATTAATCTCATAAAAAAGAGAATGCAATCGAATTCTATATATTTTAATTTTCCATCTTGTTTTTCTCTTATTCATAATTATAAGCGTATGCGATTTTGTATAAAAACTGTAAACCTTCCGTGATGTGTTTTCCAATAAAAAAGCAGCAACAAATTTCATGATACTTTCGCATTTAAAACGTAAAGGTAGCACGACCATCAGCTTACCATCAAAAGTAATAGCTTGCAAAGCCGAAATTTTTTCATCACTTTCGACATCGACTGTGGAATAGAAATTCGAGAACTCCACGTTATAAATTATAAGATAAATCGTTTGATGTTGGCAGAGCTTTTTCCTCCAATTTCATGTGTATAAAAGATGGTTGTCCAAATGTAAAATAAAATTAATGTTCAAAAATGTAAGGGTCCCTCTTCATCATTGTTTAAAACTTAATTATAATTAAAATTAAAAAACAATTTACTTATTAATGCATAAGAACAACTGCTATTTATTTAACTATTTGTTTCAGGAATTTGTTCGCAAAAAACAATTTCTAGAACATCTTGTATATACATGAATAAGCGATCACACGATTTTATTGTTAATGTCTTCCGTTCTCTCTTTTTGTTCAATAATTATTTCATTTAATAATAAGAATCGCCGCGGAAATGGCTTTTATTAGTTCTATTCATGGCTTTTTACTGTGCGTTTCACTGTGCGGTATAAGAGAAAGAAGAGAAAAGATGTTTTCAGAGCTCGCATGCGACGGAACTCGCCCGGAAAGTCAAATCGCTAAAAATGTTTCTTTATATAAAAGAGTTTCTTTCTTTGAAAGATACTTTTATTCACTTACATAAAGAAATATACAATTCAGTGATAAAGAACAATTTATAAAACAAGTATCTCGTAATACATCACGTTTTCTGCAATGTGTATTTTGCATTTTACACAGTCACAATGCGGACACATTGATCCCAATTTTAAATGTATATTCCTGACTATTCAAGATATAACAAATGCGACGCATAGACAGTCACAGAATGTCAAAGTAGAATCTAAAAATATCCCTTTATCGCATTACGTCATAATACATGAACAATAGAAGACAAATTCCTCCGGGACTAAGTTACAAAGCTCGCTTAGACAAAGTAGCTGGATCGTGCAAGCGGATTCGTCCTAAATTCGACTTGTCGCCGGAGGGAACAGAGGATGAGAGTTGTAACTGTAGTAATACGTGTTTAATCATGACTAAATCGCAAGAACCGTACAAAGCAAAAGCTTCACGACGTTCATTCGGGACATTCCGAACAACACAAACGGACCGTCGTGGTGCATAAGAATAGCTGAGAGATTCGCGAACGTCGGGCACTGCGACGTGGAGCAGTAATTGTGCGAGTGCATCTGCCATTCTCCGACGAGATCTGTACTCCCTCGCCGTATGTACATATATAACTATACACGCATGCGAGCCACGCAGGCACGCGTGTGTCCGCGAATCGTACATCGTACGACGATCGGCCGTAGCAGCGAGTGCGGGAGGTGCACCGAGCGAATGCACGACGAGGCGCCTCAGTCGACCGCCACCCTTCGAGACCGACGGTTCGTCGCCGTTCTCCATCTCGTCGGAGAGAAGGAGGGGAGTCCACCTGTGTCGGAGTGTTTATCCTCTACCTTGCGCACGAGCATCAGCTCCGAGATACGTCCCATTGAGCGAGATTTCGAGGTGCGCGCATCTCGTTACGGTGCGAACTTGCGAATCGTGGAAGGTGGACCGAGGGGGGGGGTGCGTGCTTACCTTCGTAGCGGTGCATTCGGATTGCTCATTTCGCTGTTTCTTTTTCCCCTGCGAGTGCGAATTATCATGCGTCACTACTGAGTTTGAGGAATCTTCAAGAAACGCTGAATTCCAGAGGCAGAAGTTAAGCATCGTGATTAGCCGCTTCCAATCGTGAGTATTTAACAGAATTATTTTTACTTTTCATCACATTTTAATTAATTTAATTGTAGCAAGCGACTGACACTTTCCATCACACTTTAATTGTAGCAAGCGTTCTTTATGCTAAACATGCTTTATCCAATATTGGTACTAACTTTGTAATTTAATTTTTCTCGACAATATAAATACGGCGTTCTCTTAGACAAATAATAATTTCCAAAAATGAAATAGAAAAATTGAAGATTTTTGTATTGCATTGTGTAATATGAACGCTATTACATATTTTAAAATGCTGCTACTTGCTACAAAAAAAACAAGAGAAATTTGTAAATTTCTTATAAAATTTCTTATAAAATTTCTTATAAAAATGGATAAAAAAAAATTGGAAAAGGTTAAAAGCTATAATACTTATGTACATACATTGTTAGCACGTTAAGTGATTATTTATATTTTTGGAGCAATGTCGCAGTTTATTTGTTAAAAGCTGCAATTTCAATCAAAGATTTACATTTTCGACGAATTATTTTTGATTTGCTATTATTATTATTTTGATGTTTCCTCATTAATGCAGTTCATTAACATATAATATAAAGTGATTTAAAATGAATTTGTCGAAGAATTACTGCATGTAATAATTAGACTAATTAGAATAGTTCAATTATAACACGTAACAGAACATAAACACGTGGTAGAATATAATAAATATTATGATTTATAGCGGCAATTAATGAATGCTTTAATCGACAGCCAATTCATATATTAATAAATACCACGAATATTGCGATATCACGTACAAATGCCACAACTATGTTTCATACACGAAAATATGCAATAAGCATATTGATAATTAATATCTACTAATGAATTATCGATCTATTTTTCCGATAATGAAAAATAATTTAGTACGCGTACGCAAAATTTTCATATATTTTATTACGCGAAAAATCCCAAGAACACATCAAATTTTACGTGCGAATCCGTGTTCTCGTAATCACATGCATTATATATTAATTGTCTGGCTCGAATCAGATTGAAGGAACGAAGAAACCGGCACGTCGCGTGTTGTCGCAAACGGATGAAACGAGTTTCGAAAATAAGAGCATGCAATCGTTTCCTCGGCCTGATAGTTAAATTCCAAGTGTCTTAGACCTTAAGGAGGAAAAACTGCGTGTGCTGTGTACGGATTACATACAACATCCGTTCGTAAGGAAAGGAAATCCGATGACATCGACTCCGATCTCCCTATTCACAGGATGGGTGCAAAAGCAATTCGCACAAAGACGTTCTATTCAACTATGACATCATATATAGCGTTCGAATCCTTTATCTTTCGGCCACTATGCCTCTTTTGTGCTACACTGAAAGAAAAGATTGGCTGCAGTCAATTTTTAGTTGCATTTGCCAATCAAAATCCTATACTGATATTGCGAATAGGCTAACACAATCCAAAAATGGCTGTAGCAACTAAAAATTGGCTATTGTAGCCAATTAAAAATACTATGCCATATTTTACCATCTAATTTGCTGCAGCAGCCAGTCTTTTCTTTCAGTATAGATGAGCAGATTGTTCCATGTTTCAAATTTTTGAGTGTATTATATATACAATATATATGTTTGAATGAATATACTATGCAAAGACAATCTTTTATACAATTTGAAAATTTCTGTTAACTTATTCAAAGTATCCCATTTTATTCTAATCCGCACGTTTTTCATAGCGTTAAAATTCCGAATAACAATGTTCCTTCAAAGATAACGTGACTATTCAAGCATAGCCGATTCTTCTTCTCAGAAAACGACGGATTTCATTCATTCTCATTTCCGGAATTCAGTGCATTCACGGATCCAACGTGCTCACAGACGTTTTATCGGCGTGAAGATTTCGACGGTGCTTACGAGCATCTGGCGGCGTTGTGCTTTTCACCAAATTACTTCCATCCACTCGTGGATGAGAATACCGGGGCATCACGGAATCGAAGCTATCTGGACCGTCGAGCTCGTTAGAGATGCAAAATCTGCATTTGTGCGCGCGTACTTTCCGCTAATGAGGATAACGAAGCATGCGTTAACGGGGAACTAACGATCGCCATTGCGCGCCGGCGTGGCGCCCGTGAAGATGATTGTGCACAGGTGCATTCTTCGACGAAGGTACGCGTTCGTTCTTTCATCCCTCCCTCTCTCCCCTCGCGTCATGAATCGTTGTTATACGAAGAAACTTCTCGGGAGATTGAGAATCAGTCTCCGCTCTAAAATGAGGGTAATTACTTCATAAAAGTGACTGCTCTTCTCGATACGTCCTTATCTTAGAGAACTTCAAACGTAACTTTTACGTAACTTTTCCACCAATGTTTCAAGATAAAAAGGATTGGGGTGCAAGAATCTTAAATTATAAAGCATGAGACCAAGCGAATGAATTTTATGCGTTGAAAATCTAAATGGTGCACTTCTCGTAGATCGCATTTGTTTCTATATTTTATCTCGCGAATATAACACAGTTTCTTAACTTTAAATACGAAAGTTCTCTCTAATTTTAAAGCGTAATTACTTACTCGAGTTGTAATTATTAACGCGAATGTGCATACCGAAAGACGCACGTTCGAGTCAGCGGTTTCACATGAAATGTTGAATTCTTGAGTCAATATTGTTATATCTTAACGACTAGGAAGTAATTCTTTGCGTTACACAGGCAACTGAGAACAAATGTGGACACGTCTACGTGCGAATAACCTGGTCTCTACGTGCGGAAAAGACGAAACCGGATTTGATGTTGTTAGACTTTCGCGATCGGTTCGTCGTGCTTTCTTTCCTTCGTGTTGTTTCTTCGTTGTCGACCTCTCACGGCACGTGTGAGAAAACGGATATCCTGCGGACGGTCCAGAGACGTGTGTGAAATATCGCGAACATTGCAGGAGGAAAGTTTTCCATGGAAAGTACTTCCGCACGATTGCAATGCAGATCGGATTTATTTCCTCTTTTTTTTTGCGGGCAAGGCTACGTGACGTGATGTGCTTCTCCATTTTTACACATAAGCGTGGCGGAAAAAAACATTTTTCAAACTCGACATATTCAACGATCCAACAAAAAGAAAAAAATTTCGTCACATAAATTATTGGAGCAAATTATGACATAATGAAAAAAAAACATTTATAATATGATGAAAAAAATTATTTGATTTGATGATTAATTTCCAAACTTGATTACCTTTAATTTCCCTGTTGTACTTAATTTCCTTTTATGCGCACGATGGGATGATGAAATGACGTTTGTTCATAAAATTTCGCTATGACACAGTTTTCATGACGCTTGACAAATATTTCGCTTAATTCGATTAAGAATGACGTATGTTTCGAGCGAGCGTAACAAACACGGTGATCGCGTGATGCCGCAGAAGTTCATTAATTGCACCTCTCCATTTCAATTCTGCGTCGCGGCGAGAGTCTGAAATCGAACGGGTGCGCGCTCTTTGCACAAGCTGTTTTTCGCTCGTAAATCTTAACCGCGGTTGTTTCGCCGCATGAAAAAACGAACGAGCGAACGAGCGAGCGAGTACGAATTTCGCAACTCGTACTACAATTAAATCGTACTGAAAGAAAACATTATCCGCGAACAGATTCCGCGGAATGGTCGCACTGTGTGGCTAGGAAAATATCGAGAAAAAAATGGGATGCTGGTAGAATAAAGAGAGATCAATCGCGGCGTATCCTGAATTGTTAAGCCAATCTAATGCAATTACGACGGTATGGGAGAAAACCGCGAGTCCGCGTTTTCCGCTGTTGGGCCGTAACGCGCACGCGAGAAATCGCCGGATGGCAGGAGGGAAAAAAGGAGCAGTGTGGCAATAATTATTCCCAGCCTACGAACCTGTGTGTACACGTGCGTATGTATCTTGGTATCTTGAATATTCTTATCACGGCCGATCGGTTTTAACACGGCTCGCATAATCAGAACGTGTCCGTGCAATTCGTCGCAATTTAATTAATTCGCCCGCGATTCTCACGGAAAAAATCGGAAATGAAATCGCACATTATTATTCGCAATTTCGTGTCGATGTGTCTGATTTTGCGAAATGCATCTGAAACACGTTTCTAGATCTTTCGCGTTGGATATGACGAGCTTGAGAAATTTTTTTTTTACAAAAAAAACGTACCTTGATTCTTTCTCTTTCAGGATAGGACAAGGAAAGATAAAGTTCGCGTGATTCTATGCACTTACATTCGCTTTTGTTGTTTCTGCAATTCCGTTTATTTTCTAGTCGCGTCGTGTTAACAAGAGTACCGGGGACATTGACAGGACTACGTCACTGAAAAAAAATAGGAAAGCGCGCCGAAATCGCCGCGCGAATTCTGCACCACACATTTCACTTGCAAACAAAACACTCGCGGGATTTACCGCCTTTTACTAGGATTTCTCTTCGCTTCGGCACGGACGCGTTCATTATCGGCGCCGATAACAGTCGTGAGAGTCGACGTTTACCCTGTCGAATTTATAACACTCGATCAAACGTAAGCGAATCGCTGGTTTCCGTTGTGGCTTTCGCATATTTGCGTTCGCGATCCTGCGAGAGAGCTGAAGCGTAAGTCATAATACGATCAGGTCAGCCGAGCGTGGATCGATTCCGATACGCGCGTAAAGATGTGAAAAATCATGATTGCGAAAAGGAAGCAAAAGATAGGTGAAAAGTAAGCGAAGCGAGAGAATGATACGCGTGGAAGCGCAAAATCGTATTGCATCGCCGCGAATAAGCCGCCATATGTTTGCTTCCGACGTACATGGAAATTAGATCACCGTATCACAAATACGTACGCATCCAGGATCCGCAATTTCGAGTCTCGCTGAATCGGGAATCGAGATACTATTTTATGATCGTTACTGAGGTGCGAATTGCGAAAGAGAGAGAAAAATAGAGACCACAGTCGACATGAAACAGCAACATAAATATTGAAAATAATTCAAGGCAAAAATTAGATTGGATGGTTCAGCAAAGCGACAGCTTGCTGGACAAGTTTAACATCTATAATTAAGATGGTTTAACAGAGGAATAATATCTGTAAGTAATTATCAGTATGCTAATTCAGCTAATTCTTTGCTACAATGAACATTGCTAATGTAACAAGTTTTCTTCATTACAGCAACAAAAGTCGCGCAAAAATACATTTGCTATGCTTATTAAAACAAATATAATTACCTATAATCGCTAATTTTATTCAGCTCTATTTTAAGAAAACTGGCTGTCCGTATATTTATTGCAGATTTGCTGAATCAGTAAAGTTTTTAGTTGGTTTAATATTTTAATCGATCCTTTTTTTCGTGAAAAAACATAGAAAAATATTTTTTTTTTCAATACAATGTTTATCTATTTGGAGAGAAAAATGTTTATATAATCAAGTTTCTGACTGTGAAAATTAATATCTTTGCAAACGAGATTGCTGTTTGTTTCTGTCGACGTATTATCGTCCAGTGTTTGCTGTCTCTGCCAACGATTATGTCTGGATTGCTCCATGAAATATGGATGACATCGAATAAACTCTGTAACGTAACAGTTTCTTGTCGTGATGACTAGACGAATCGAGAAGTAATCACCGGATGATTGAGCTATCGTTATGATGGGTATATCTTTAATATTTCCTTAGAGCATTGCACTTTTCCCATGACGCGCGTACGCGGAAAGCGGAATTGTGCGCTGACTTCCATCACTAAGTATAGCGGTAACTTTGTTCATTAATACGTTATTGTAGTAATATTAATTAACGGTAACTTTGTTCATTAATCATAACAAGTTTGCTGTCCCTATAAAGATGGAAGTAACTGCACACAAGCGTATCGCGAGCTCGATTTTTTTCTACGTAATTAATCCGCTTTATACGCAGGATCAAATAAAATATTGGTATTGTGAGGTTAAATAAATAACTTTATAGAATAATCGATGCTTTTGCGCCGCGGCACCGAAACGGAATAATTTCATGGCTCTAGCTTGATTTTGTGCTACACACGACCACAGAAAATTACATTTGTTCTCCGTGTACCACAGAAATTCTCGTTTAATATTGCTAATGCACACATTGTGCGCGATCGGGATATACGGTGCAGCGCAGGATATCAAACATGGGCGCGGCCGCGTATGTTTATCGAGACATTAACAAATCGTGATGTCATACCCTTGATGCGATGAATAAACGAGGGAGACCATTTCCACAACGATACACAGCGTTCTGAGCTAACATTGGCATAGTTTATTATACCTGTGACATCTAACGTTGCGTGCAATGGCTGAGCAATGGCTGTCACAGTATAGCCTAACATTGATAAGATAACTCGAATGTGGCAATTTGAGGCTCCGGAATGCGTCACGAAATTAGAGGATTACTGTCCGCATGAGAAAGAAAGAGACAGACGAAGAGGGAAAGGGAAATAGACGTTGTCGTGACCAATTAGCTCAGCGCTTCGGTTTGCCACAACTTTTTCTCACTCCTGTCGGGTGCATCAAGACTACTAAAACGTCTTGACACAATACACGCCAGTGGCACATTTGCATTTTGTGTAATCTAAAATTAGCAGCTACCTAGAAAAACTCAGAGGTGCGAGTAAATGTTATGCTAAGATGGAAAAAGAAGATTCTTTTACATATTTTCTCAGGTTCTAAACTAGAAAATTTGAGCAAAGTCAGCATGTATAATTGCACGTTATGCGGTGCACATTATTTTCTAAGTGCTTTTCTTTTCGCGTTTTAAGAATCTCTTTGGTACAATAACATTTATATGTAATTACCACTTTTTCAGGAGAATAAATCGTAAAAAAATAAGTTTTAGCTTATCCTACTCTACCTACATCAAATATATATATATATATATATATATGAGGCTTTTGTTTATTCTCATTTTTATGCTTAATCTTCTTAAACTAGGTTGCATCTCATGTTGTTATTTCTTTTATTTAATGCATTATCGTTTACAAAAGTGTACATCACATGTAAATATTATGTGTCGGGTTTCTCTAGTATAGTTCGGATCTGTGGGTTCGCTAAGTCCAAATGACTCTACGGATCAGTCATCCTTGCGGAGGCAATTGCCACTTGCCGTACAGCACAAGAAGATGAGCGCTCTCTCTCT
>Ga0157364_1008676_pt1 | contig 10537 bp, 6 predicted proteins | sample AttsexASBM2_FD_111476 | JGI IMG/M metagenome (GOLD analysis project Ga0157364, IMG submission 111476) | Fungus gardens microbial communities from leaf cutter ant in Ribeirão Preto, State of São Paulo, Brazil - Atta sexdens ASBM2 | ecosystem: Host-associated > Fungi > Mycelium > Unclassified ... | reverse complement strand
TTGTGACTGATGTGACAGCATGACTGATAAACCCTAACCCGAGTTGTTCTAAAAATAGAAAAATGAAAAAGAAAAAGAAATAAAAAGTAAAATAAAAATGAAAAGAGAAAATAAAATAAAGTCTACCGTCAACGATCTTGACAACTGGTCTAGTAGTTGCCACAACACTAGAACTGATTTGAAATAGATCTTAATTAAAAGAACTAGAATATCTTCTAAGATTGAAATTTTATTAGAAGTAATCTTATCAGTCTAACCATAGTTATTATGGGCTTAGTCTTGAAACTGCTTTTTATTTAGACAGTACATCACATGATTATATGTAATACTGTCTGTGGATATATTTTATAACTTTTAGTTATTTGTAATTGTTTACAGATAAAGTGTTGTCTTACTATCTTTAATTTGAGACTATTTACAATTGTTTATTGGATAACTTTGAAGCTTTCAGATTACTTTCTAAGGTTATTAGGATCTCTTAGTCATTATCTGCATCTCTTTTATTAGATTTGTTAATAAACCTTGTCAATATTTTAGTTATTCTAATCTAATTAGAAAAGCTGCCAATATACTGAATAATTTCTATATAAAGCCTAGTGACAAGACATTTACTTATAATATAGATTTCATATACTATGTTTCTTAACTTGGTTAGAAAAATAGTATATTATATTATTATTATTATCAAAAACTTCTAAATTATATCTAAAATTCTATTTTTACTTAGAAACAAGAAAATATAATAGGGGAGAGATGGCATAGTGGAAGAGCCCCCTATCTACATGTATTATGCTTATTTCAAACCTACTTAAGGTTATAGGTTCAATTTCTTAGTAGTCTTTTGTATTGGGTAACTGTATAAAAAGGTTAGAGTATTGATACTCTGTATATAATTCCTTCTATAGACATGGATTACTATTACACCCCATATAATAAATTGTTAACAAAAAAGACAAGAAAATACAATTTTGAATATGTATACACTGGCAATGATCATCAGTTATTGTTATTAGAATAGTAGCTATAAATACAATCATATTTAGATAGCATAAAAATAGACTAAAAAGCAAGGTATTGTTCTTAGAAATCTCTAATAGTTTTTTTTTTTACAAAATTCTCATCTTCAAATAAATTATTGAATACATTGTTTCTTACTTCTAGAAAATAGCCAAGTCTGCTATAGATAGATCTCTTGTTTAAACTAAGCAACAATGGTAAGTTAACTAGGAATAAATGCAAGAAGAGGATCAAGAACACTCTCTATCTTTATTGTAAAGTAAAAGACTATAAGTTGGACTCTTTTTCTAAGAAGCAAACTCTGACAAATCCAAAAGGCTGGAGTATTTAAGCAACTACTATCATTTCAATGGTTACAAACCCCAAAAAGCTCTCAGAAAAATAGAGTGTGACTTCCAAGACTTTCATAGACTGAAGGCTATATTGAACTTACTTATGCAGCAATAACTCCAATTAGACTCAACATATCTGTTCTTTCAGATTCTAATTCTCTCTTCTTATCTTTTTCCTTATCTTTAGTTCTTGATTAGAACCACATCAATAAAACTCTATTCCATGCTTTTATCAAGTCCAGATCTTCTCATTTCTTTGTAAATCTAAAGTTCCTAGCCTTGAAACTTTTCCAATTCCACCTTTGAACTCTACTTGTCTTATAGTTTATCAAACAGCACTATTTCTGAGATTATTACTTTGTTTGTAATCTTTTCTTCTAGTAAATATATAACTTTAAACTTTGATATCACTTTGCTTGATTTTTCCTACTCTTGGGTTCTTAGATACAACTAGATTATTTAACACAGTCTATTGATTAACTAGACTCATTAGCTGAGTCTATTTATTACATAATTACCTAAATAATTGCATTTTTCCTTGTAATATCTTTTACTCTTACATTAAGCATCACAGTCTTAAACACTTATTGATTTTCTGTCTGTCTTTGTAGGAAAATTAAGATCTGTTATACATTATAGCTAATACACTATTGGAAACTCTGCTAATCTCTAATGTCCCTTTAAATATACTAAACTCCAGAGTCTACTTCTGAGATCTCTATATTTTCATCAAAGTAATCTAATATTGTTATCATTAGTATATTGGCTTTTATCTATGTATTAAAATTACTAGGTTCAAGTAATTTTCAACTTTATATTTATTCAACATCTATTCAAGCAAACTATATGCAAAAATTATAGTTTGCTCTGAAAATCTATGATATTCTTCCTAAGTTTGCTTATATTTTCAGTAAATCAAAAGCTGAAGTTCTTGCTTTTTATTGTTTTCACAATCTCTAGATCAACTTAGAAGATACTCAACTTCTAGCTAGCACTATCTACTCTATTTTAGCATCTAAACAAGAAGTTCTGAAGGAATTTATTAAGAAAAAATTTGAATATGGGATTGATATAAGCAACCTTCTCTTCTTACAGAGTTCTAGTTCTTTTTGTCAAGAAAAGTATAGATTACTTAACCTATATATTTATTTCCACATATTTAACTGCATTATGCTAAGATATACCAAGATAAATATTTAATATGCATACCATTTGGTCTGTATATCTAAAGATAATGAATAAGAAGACTGCTTTCCAGACTTGTTATGGATTATTTAAATAGCTGTAATGCTTTTTAGTCTTACTAATACTTTTACCACTTTTCAATGATTGATAATATACCAAAAATATATTGAGGAGGCTCTTAAATATCTACATAAATATAAGTCTGAGTAGACTTCACTCAACTCAAATACCAAGCAATAAGTACTTAAGACTGTGATGCTTTATGTAAGAGTAAAAGGCATTATAAGGAAAAATGCAATTATTTAGGTAATTATGTAATATATACTATTATCAGACAAGATACCAAAGAACCAGAGTGTTATAACTTAGGCTTTGAGTTAAGCAAAAGACATACTCTATTATAACTCAAAGATCTTAGAGCTAGTTGATAAAAGGAACCTTGTATTAGGTTAACATAAGAGAACTCAATAGAGAACTCTGTACAGGATTGTCTACTTTATATACTAAAACTTCATAGCCCCTGCTGACTACTTCTAGCCTACCCTAAACAGCCATGTGTTTGCCTTGAGGTCAACATGTATTTAAATATGCTGTCTAACATCATCCTTCCAGAATCTTCTACACTTTTCCATGTGTCACATGACTGTGACCTTTGTCATGTGACTGGTGTGTGATGATGATGTCATTTTAACCCTAACCCTAAGTCTCCAAAAATAAAGATAAAAGAAAAGGGAAATAATAAATAAGAAAAGAGAAAGATAGAAAAAAAAAATAGTTAGAGTTTACTGTCTTAAACTCTGATATACTCTTGTATTGAGTAATACAAGAGAACTCAATAGAGTTCCTAAGTACAAGACATCTTCCTTATATACAAACTACTGATGGTCCATGCTACACTCCTTTAACCCTACCCTAATGATTATATGTTTGCCTTGAGATTGACATGTGTTGATCATACTATATGATATCATTGTTTTTAGAACTTTCTATGTTGTTCCATTGCATCACATGAGTGTATGACTGTGACTGTGACCTATGACATCACATTTTGTCTTCTTCACCTATGTTTAAATAAAGAAAAAGAGATTCAAAATAAAATAAAGAAACCTAAAAGAAAAGAAGAAAAATAAAAATAAAATGAAACCAAGTCCATTGTTCACAACTCTGATACAGAGCTAGATATATTGAGTGGTAATTTTCAGAATTATAATAAAGCTAGTCTTTATGCCAAAGTAAAGAAACATAAGTTTTATTCTAAGTTAAATAAAAAATTCAGAATTATTCAGAATTGGCCAAAGTCAAAGAAAGTAAATAATATTTAATCTTAGATTTTGCCAATTTTTACTACTGATTTATAATAATTGTCATTTTACTAATCTACCTCAGCTGAAAGAATATATTATGGAAATTTAACAACTTCTGCTATAATACTTTTAACAAGTTGAAAAAAGCATTTATCTCTGCCTTAATCTTCATACACTAGATTTCTAATGCTCAACTCAGTATAGAACAAATGCCTCTGACTATGCTCTTACTACTACTTTTTCTATAATACTTATAACAAGAAAATTCTAGTTGTTTTTGAAATAATAGAATTTAGTACTACTATCATAGTGTGCTTGGACCCTTATATTTTATTTCTTAGACAATAAAGAGGTACATGACTATAGTTATATGATGTATTATATGTTATGATATCATAGGTTTAGAACATGGTGGAAAAAACTGAAATAATGATGTCAAGAGTATAGCTATAGCATATTTGTCTTAGGGTAATGGTATAATAAACTTATAGATGACATATGTAGTTTAGAGTAGGACTTGTAACAGTAATATATATAGTATAGCAGTATATTTAGAACTTCTTGTTGAGTCCTCTTATAATCTCTATGAGACTCTTGTGATATAAAACTAATTAGTATACTATTGACTATCTTAGTTAGTGGTTGCTGTAAGAGAACTTGTTCTTTTTTTCTATATTTTCCAGTTAATCTATGTTCTGGACCCTTTCTAGCATTCACACCTATTTACTTATTTGCTTTCTCATACTCTGGAAGTACTTGCTAAGCACTCTAGCACTCTTCCAATTTGATCTCTCCATTCTGAAATATTTCTGATTACTTAAGTATTATTATTCTCTACTTGTATAAATAACATTCTGGCACATCAGAATAAACCTGCTATCATATAGAGTAGTTGTTACTTTCAGAAATCTTCATTCTGTTCTCTTAGGATTTTCTAAACGAGTATATAGTCAATATTACTTAGACAATAAACTTAAAATTTCTTAAAGATTTGAAGTACTTTGCTTTTTTACCTAGTTATTCTAATAGTTGCTATAACAACTACTATCTCAGAAGACTGGCCTTTCTTATTGATGTTATTACAGACTACCAAAACTTTGAGTATTTTTCTATTACCAAGATACTAACTTGCTTATTATAACTCAAGTCTTAGAAATAAGACAAAAGTACACTTTTGATGAGTAACACAAGAAAACTTGATAAAGAAAACTTGATAGAGTTCCAAGTATAAACTAATCTACCTTATATATTACAGACCATGATCTGTGTGCATACTATAACTAACCTACCCTAAAGTTCATGTATACTCTATAAAACTAATATACTATTATTATTCTATCTGTTCTAGAATCTTCTGTGTTCTTTTCTATATCATGTGATTGTATGACATAATTTTGACATATGTGACCATACTGTGATAGGTATCATGCTTTGTGACTTATGTGATAGCTATATATAACATGATATTTTTATATCAATAATTTATTACATAGAGCATATAGGCAGACCATGGTAGCTACTTTGTAACTATGTACATGAGGACTCATACTACATGAAGAGAAGAAAAAGAAAAAGAAAAGAAAAGAGAAAGTAAAGTAAAAAGAGATAAAAAAGAAAAACAGAATAAACTATTTCAAAACTCAACTAAGTAATGCTTTTACTGAAAGAAAAAAAACATTGCTGTTGAACTCTAAGAACAGAGTGAAATGTACTAATGAATCCTTATTCAGGTTCCAATAGTTGTTAAAATGTCTATATTTGTAAAGGATATAATGTCTTGACTCAATGGAATAGAGACTACATAGATACTTAAACTCTTCCTAAGGGAAGGATCTAAGCCAGTATTTACCAATAGAAGCGTGATTGACAATTGCTCTTGTAGCTATAACATACAGTGAGTTGGAGTGGTCAAAAACTTTCAACCACAGACTACCTTTAGATACATATGGCTCAATAGACTTTGAATATTCATCTAGAAGTACTAGAAAATTACAACCTTTGACATCTAATATTTGAAAAGATATCTTCCAATTATTAAGGATAAAGTTGTGTTCACATTTCTTGCTAAAATCTCACAATAATTTGCATAGAAAGACAGGAGAGAGATTAAACTCCTTGGTTTCTTTATCAACCATGTTGTGGAGTGGCCACTTGTGATTACTTGGACAATCCCAAAAATTGATGGAATTGCTACTGGCTTTTTTGAAAAACTCTGAGTTTTTTGGATATTGTAGCTAATTGAGCCTAATATAGGTGGAATGTTAAATCAAATATTTTTCTGGCCATGTAAATGAAGTCTGTAATAAAAAAGATTTTGCTAACATTAAGAAGGTAAATAACCTGGTTAATTCTATATCTTATTGCAAAGAGTTCAGCTTCAGTACTTGTGACATTAATAGTATGGTGTACTATCTTAATGATTAGTCTATTATGACTATGAACATGTGATGTCAAAGTAGCAGCTTGATTTTTAATACTTACATCTGTCACTATGATGACTGACCAAGGATCTGATGATGTTTGAAGAGTTAAGTTGTCAAGTTTGAGTAAATGGCTCTTGATGTTATTGTTACTTTTCCTATTCAGAGTATGAAAAGAAAAACAATTAGGGAAAATATCTATGAGACTGTTTCCAGATGAAAATTCATAATTAAAAGAAGAAAAAGATGAAAAGACTTTATTGAACTTATTGTCCATATCTATAATAAAACTCTTGATAATCACTCACTGTCTAGATATAAGTCTTTCCAACAATAGGGTATGAAGTTTAACATTGTCAGATAGTCTTATTGATCTGATAATGTAGTTTGACAGAAGAGAGTAAGCTCTAAGATGAAACCTGCCACAGAGTTTTTGAAGATGAAGGTGAATAGGCATAAAACTGACAATAGCTTCAATTTCTAACATTAGAGATGTGTAAAATATACCTAAGACCCATAAAGCTGCTCTTCATTGCATTTTTCTAAGCTCTTTAAGAGGGTATACAAGTGGAGCTTTATTGTAGTACCAAAGTTGAAAGCTGTATAAAGCTATTAGCAATATACAATACCTATAAAGATATCTCTTTTGGGTAAGATCAGGACCTCTTAATGAATTTCCTAATATCTTCATATACTTGATGGTTGAGATTACCTTAAAGTTTAGGATCTCTCTTGCAGGAAACTCTATTGAAATCATAGAAAGTGTTTAGTAGAAAGCTATTCCCTACCTACTAATCTCTTTATACTATTATGTTTAGTGGCTTTCCTTACTAGGAGACCTTTCTATTTAGTCTGCAGTCTAGTCTGTTCAATAGCTAACAGTAGACTAAGCCTTTAACTAACAACCTTTCCATTATGGGTGTATTTAGGACTAAATCTGACTTAATAGTCTAAGCCTGCCAAGTAGATTAGCATAGTGTTAGGATCTTAAATCCTTAGGGTTGGATAAAAGAACTACTCTTGTATTAGAGAAATACAAGAGAACTCGATAGAGAGCTCTTTACAAAATAGTCTACTTTATATACTCCTACAGATGGTCTGTGCTAGGTACTGTGCATTCTATCCTAAATGACCAGGTGTCAGGCATGAGGCCAACATGTGGTGTCCATATTGTATGACGTCATTTTGTTCCAGAACCTTCTACTCCCTTCTCTCAAGTTCTGTAATCAATGTTATGACTACATTATCAGATGTGACTGATGTGACAGTATGAGTGATCACTTCTAACCTTAACCCCAGAGTTCTAAAAATAGAAAAATGAAAAAATAAATTGAAAGAAAAATAAAATGAGAAAGAAAATGAAGAAAAACTAAGTCCCTATTCTTTAATCTTGACAGTCGTTCTACTCTAAACAGTGTTTTTAAGAACAACTGCTGTTCCTCTACATAGACAAGTCACAAGGGGACCTGTAGCACAAGGCTGATACTTAAAAAGATTATGTAACACATCTATGCAAGGTAATATGTCTACTTATACCAGTGAGCCTTGGTACAACTAAACAGCTAAGCTTTTCCTGCCTAACTAGTATACCCTTTGAGCCTAGGGTCTAACTATATCTTCTTGACTAAAGGACTGTATTGTTCTTTGGTTGAGGATGAATAGAGAGTAAAGTGTGAAAGGGTCCTGTGCTGGACAGTCTCAGAAAAGAAGCTATTGAGTTCTAATGTTATGGACTTAAGACCTTAGAGTTGGTCAAAAGAAAGAACCTTGTATAGGATTTACACAAGAGAACTCAATAAAGAACTTTTTACAGGATTGTCTATCTTTTATACTAAAGGCACATGGTCCATGCTATGTACTCCTAGCCTACCCTAAACAGCCATATGTATACCTCAAGGCTAAAAATGGTTGGCTAACTTGGTAAAGAGGCCACAATATATGGAGTAGGAGGAGAATAATAATCTATTACTACTAGAGATGTGAGAGAGAGTTGCTAGGTAAACAAAGAGATAGAGAATAGTATACAAGAAATGATTGGGAATATAATTAAAAATGATAGTGTGTGAGAGATTTATGATAATATGGAAGTAGATAGTGCTAGTAGAATGGATATCTTGTCTAAGGATGAGGTAAAGAGTCTGTATAAGAAGAATTAGTAGTTGAGATAAAATAGTTGGCAAAGGAAATAGCTATAAGAGTAGACAATGTACTTGTAGCATTAAAGAGATCAAGAAAGAATCCTATTATAATTCTAAGCTTGGCTCAGGTTGCAATTAAGACAAAGACTTGAGAAAGAATAAAAAGAGAATTAATTGGTAAAGTATAAGAATACAAGACTGTATCTATAATTATATATATCTAATGACTAGTTAGACATCTTTAAGAAAACAATAAGAGAAGAATAAGGAAAATATAATGAAGTCTCCACTATTACATGAGACACTAATAGATAAAACATGAAGATCAAGTAAGGTATAGTAGATCATAGTAAATATAAATTAAAAATGAAACAAACCCTAACATGTGTTCAGAATATGTCAACCATAAAGTAAACATCTGTAAAACATTAGGTAGAAATCATAGTAATCATAATAAATTCCAAGCCATTATAAAGGTTGTTAAAATTAAAGAAGTATTTAGTGAGGAAGAAGTCAAAGATGAGAGTTTTGGACATATTTGTTGTAATAATAGGAGGAGTGGTAGCTTTACAGATTTTCCATGAGATAATAAAGAACTTTGATGTATGGTGGGCTCTAATGATAAAAAAGTTCAATATAATAAGAGTTAAGAGAGTTTATGAACTTGTGGAAAGGCTGTTAGATGTAAAAATTATTAGATTAAAGTGGGTTTATATCTTGAAGTTTAATAGAAATAAGAGGTTATCTAAGAAGAAGACCAGAATTATAACACAAGGATTCATACAAATATAGGAAGTTGATTTTGAGAATATATATACAGTACTATTTTATAGCAGTTTATCTGAACATTAACATTAATTTTGACATGTATATAGAACAAGTTAAGAATTTTGTAGAGAAAGAGAGTAATATGATGTGAAAACCCTTATATAGTAATCATGAGCTAAGCCAACAATTAGAACAAGGTATAATGAGGAAAAATTTATGATAATATGCATATATACAGATATCATAATGGATTATCTGACAAAGAGAAAGCTGAAAAAGCAAAACAGAAGCTAGAGAAGTGTTATGATGTGAAGATAATAAAAGAAGTTCAAATGCTTGAAAAGTTTGGAATATTGAAATACAAGCCAAGATTGATCCTGCTTCCTGTTGGAATTTTACTTTTATCAAATAATAAACTAAAGACAGAGAAGGAGAAAAAAAATAATAAAGAACATATTATATTATAAAGTATTGAGATTGTCAATATAGCTATAGATAGCTACTCAACTAGATCTGTTATTTATAGTAAACTCACCTTTCTAATTTGTATTAAACTCTGGGAAATTACATTGGAAGGCTATAAAACATGCAATTGTATATATTAAGGATACTCTTGATTACAAAATCACATATTACTATAGTAAGAGCTTATAATTTATGAGCTTTATTGACCTTGATTACACTAACAATTACAATATAAGACAATTAATTGATGGGTATATATCTTATATAGAAGAGGGACCAGTCTTATGGTCAACAAAAAGACAGGAAACTGTTATAACAGAAGCAAAGTATATAGCAGTGTCTAGGGCAGTATAACAGGCAATATAGTTATCATCCTTTTTTGATGAAGTATCTCTTCCACAAAAGTAACCTATCATACTATTCTTTGACAACAATGGAGTGATCAACATGACAAAAACCTACCACAGATACAAGAGAACAAAGCATGTTGATGCACAGCATTATTTTGTCAAAGAGAAAGTCAAGACAGGCAAATCTATATATATCCCTAGTGAAGACAACATAGCAGATTTACTAACAAAGCTATCACCAAGTGACATTATAAGAGAATCTATAAGAGACTTAGGACTTTGGGAGCTATCAAAAGCAGGAGAATAGGGGGAGCAAGTATCTGGAAACCATGTGACTATCTTGTCTAGAAAACTGTTAGCTGTAGCATAATGTCATAAAAGCAACTTCCTATATTTCATTTCATTTTCATTTTCTTACAATAATAATCAATTGACCATAACTGGCTAACAGTCTGACAGACTGCTGGATGATACATAGAACATAGACCTCAACTATATAGTTTATATTTCAGAAATTTTATTGTATATAAAAAGACTAATAGTAGAATAGTGAACCTT
>Ga0157364_1008675_pt1 | contig 10539 bp, 9 predicted proteins | sample AttsexASBM2_FD_111476 | JGI IMG/M metagenome (GOLD analysis project Ga0157364, IMG submission 111476) | Fungus gardens microbial communities from leaf cutter ant in Ribeirão Preto, State of São Paulo, Brazil - Atta sexdens ASBM2 | ecosystem: Host-associated > Fungi > Mycelium > Unclassified ... | reverse complement strand
TGCTTTGCTTAGTTAGTTATTTACCTTTGCTTTGGAAAGCGAGAACGATGATGTTGGAAAGCGGTTAGGAAGCACAGCTCCTTATAAATAACCAAAGCAGGGGCACTGACTTTCATTCCCGAAGGCTAGGCAGCAAGTGCAGAAAGGACTTCAGGGGAGGACTCATTTATGTGAGAAAGTATCTTATGAATGAGATTTTACGGATTCAATTACAGCATATGACAGATGCTTTAGTTTACTTTATATCTGGTTATTCTAAGAGGTAAGTAAGCTTCCTCTTTCTTTCGGTCTTACGATCCCCTTCATCATAAGTGGTTGACTGGGCCTAGGAACGACCATAGGTCGGGGCCCGCGAGCTTTTAAGGTAAATTCATCCTTTTTCGCTCGTCTTTCATGCGTGCCTGTATGAATTTAATAAGTAATTTAGTTTTGGCGGTGGAGAAGTAAAGAAGTGAACAGTGTGTTAGTATTTAGTTGTGCGAAGCGTTGTTGACAATACTTACTCAACTCACAGCTTTCACCTGCTTCCGGTGACAACTACCACTCTCTTATGAATGGGAGGGTAGAGTACCAAGACATAGGGGTTTGGCTCAGCGAAAGCAAGGAGTCGTCAGTGATGGTCAGTCACTCGGAGGAGCACGGCTCGACCGGCCTGAACAGTGATAGCACAGGCATGGTGTAGATTTTTTAGACTAAATGGAGTCGGAAAGAAGCGGGGCGAAATGATGGCATGTATGAAAACTTCGTCCGAATGGACTGACGGAGGATATATGGTAAGTCAGGAGTGTGGATAGGGAAGACCCATAGAACGACACATCCCTGAACCGAGACCAGAACGACTCAATCCAGGAACACAACGAGCGACCACTTCTAACTGATCGTGGAACTGACCTTCACCGATACATGAGTCGGATCCAGTTGGAACCACAGCTTCAATCGGAACATCCATTCTTAGGTTGTAAATAAGCTCGCTCCTCAGGTGTTTGGAAGACTCCATTCGCTTACTTCCCCGCCAACCCCCTTCGAATGATTGATTCAGTGTGATAATATACTCTCTCTGGTGGAACAAAAAAGCCCTGACTTGTGCTTTAGAACAGCAGGGCTCTAGCTCTTTCTATATTTTGTTTTTTCGATCCGTAAGTAAGAGTAAGAACCTATCCAGCTGAGCACGATCTAGGCTACAAAGGCACTTCCGCTCAGAAGGTGGCTCACTTCGCGGCAACGACATCCATCCAACGAGATGTGCTTCGGGTAATATTCCCAGATCTTCAATTTCGTTAGTGAGCTGGTTCGGTCTATCCCTTAACTTAACCGAGTGTGGGTGCCCTTCTTTTCGATAGAATGACCGTGAGATTGGCGGAGTGCTGATTCGAGACAAGCATCCAGTTGTTGCCTTCGAGAGCAGGAAACTGAATGAGAGGGAAGCATAGAGCTACGATAGGCTATGGAAGGAGCAGCGCGAAGAAAGAGGCACGCAAGGAAAGAAGCGAGCATGAGCATCCGCACCTTTTGAAGCAAAGAAGGCATTGTCTTTTGCAGGGCCGGTGGGAACAAGCAACTCCCTGAGCGCAACGCAAGAATCCACTCCGTTAGCTTGGAGTTTTTTTGCTCTTGAAGAGTTTTGTCTTCTCTTTTTAGAGTGACTTACCGACCACAGGCGGGGATTCATTCAATCGGCTGGAAAAGCCTCTTAAGAAAGTAATCAACAATCAGTCTTAGGAAAGAAGTCAAATACCAAGAGGCATACTATTAAGGAACTGGAAGCACTGCTCTCTCGTCCCTTCTATGGTCCTGAGGCAAGTATTAACTTGAGACTGATTGGAAGTAGTGCTTTCTTCTTTCAAAGAGACTCGTTTAACCCGATCTACGAATCGCAAAAAGTATGTTACCCCGGAGCGCTAACTAGCTCCGACGTCCCTACTTCGCTTGCATAACTCCTTCTCTTTTCTCAGGGACTCTTCCCTAAGCATATATCTAGTGGCTCTCTCAGACAATTAATAGCTTATATAGGCTTCTTTCCTTGCTGCACTCTTCTGTAAGTCAGTTCTTTCCTTTGGCTAGATAGAGTGGAGTGAGGAGCGAAGCGGTAGAAGTAGATTCGGTTGATTAAAGTGTTGGGACTATAAAAATAGATTCTGCTAATGAAGCAGAAGTGGGCCACCATTTCACCGGCACAACCTACCTAGGCACCAGCACCACAATTTGTAATAGTTACCTAATTCCTTCAAGCTAACGGAAGCACAGGAAGAAGCAAGGGAGGAGTGAAAGAAGCCCAAAGAAGGAGTGAATACGGCGGTTGTAGTTCATAATGTTATGCCTGCTCCTGCTATGGATTGCCATAGATAGAAGACCCTATATGAAAAAAAGAGGAGATTCTTTGCCCTGAAGGCCTACTTTTGAGTATCCCATTACCTTTCTTTCGGTTTTCACATCTTCCTCTATCAATTCCTTTTTAATAACTTTCTATATCCTTACTCAATAGAGTAAGAAAGTAAACTACCTTTTCAACTCATCTCAGATGCTACGAATCTCAAAAAGTCTCTTTTTCTAGTTAAAGTGCCTCTTATGAGTGATTGCTCTACAGCCAGAGATAAACCGATGAATAAAAGCAAGGGCATTCGCTAAGCATAAGTCCTTCGGAGTAGCTAACGGACTCGGAACCTCTGAATCTATGTTCCGCGGTTAGCCAGCTCACTCTAATCCCGTAGCCAAAAAGGGATGGAGCTCCTGCTATCTTCGGAAGGAGGTAGGAAGTTAGCATATGAATATGAAAGTTATCCCAATAGTCTATTATACCCGTTTTAGGAATAAGAGGCTTTTGAAGTAGCCGCGAGGTTACGAAGTCGTGAACAACATCTTGGTTAGGTGTGGCTAACTGACGACAAAAGGATGATGGCCTTCCATTGGAAACGAAAGACCTACCTCGCAAAGAAAGACTACTCAGAGCAGGTTTCGTGCTCAAGACGAGACTCCTCATCAAAGTCATTGATAGGAATATTCAAGATATCCAAAAAGATGAAGAAGTATACTCCGGTGATAGCTGACACCCCCGAAAATCGTCTCCCTTCCAGCTCTCATTCCTCACTTGACTCTAGTTACCTAATAACGTATTATCGGACAATCCGTTAGTGCTAAGACATAATATCACACCGAAAGGTGGGAGGGGTGCCTAGTGCGATTCAACTCTACCTGGACAGCAGGATAGAGCCCCATCACGATGGACTAAGAGGAAAGTAGCCCCAAATAGGGAGATATTGGTTCAAATCCAATTCGTGAGATAGAAATGATCTTTAGCCGGGCTAGGCCACTCTTCTCTCTTCCTGTCAAATGTGATGCTGTACCTGATCGTTTAAATCAGACCTCTATTTTAGCTCTCTTTACTAATATTATATGTCTTCACTTCATCTGTATAAATCAAACGCCAGTTTTTGCAATGGAGGAGAATTCCCCGGTCGATTTGACTTTACGTTTAGGCCCGCCTGGGCAAGTTCAAGAAGGGGCTGGCCCTTCCGAGGCCCCTTTTTTGCCACCAGAAATAAGGGACGAAGTCTTTGACAAAATCAATACAAGACTTCTCTTTGCTGCTGGGAAAAAGACGGGGTGGCAGCCCCCCATAGGGAAAATATAAACTTTGATCACCCTCAAAGGGTAGGTTATTTCACGTATGGCCGAACTCGACCCACACCCTTTCTGGCTGGAGGAGCAAAGCCGAAACCACCTTCTTGGGGACTCTATTTTAACAAAAAAAAATTTTGAATACAGCCCAGAAACTCTAAGTAAACGGCTGTCCCAGTTGAATGAGCATGGAAAAAATTCTTCCTTTTTTCATTTCAGGAACTTAGAAAATTTCGCGAAGATAGACGACCATAAAGTTGACTGAGGTGGGGAGGGAAAGACATTTATCGTTGATGAACTTGGGCTGGGAGAAAGGGGACGCATGAGCGTTGGATAATGGAAAGCAGGTAGAATTGCTCGGGACCTAGTGATCTATTCTTTTTCTTTTAGATAGGTAGGGTTGGGCAGCGACTCTACTCCTTGAAGTGAAGAATCGAAAGTAGTCTTTCGTTAGACAAGGCCCACGTGCAGTCCATCTCTGGTGTTCTGCTCGTGGGGAGAGGAATGTGGGTCAGCGGGGTCCTCTCACCTATGCTCACTTCCGCTTTAGAAGTCAGATTTGATTTTAGGCCTAAAAAGACGGGCTTTACATGGAAGGTGCAGATGCGGAATCCGCAGCTATTGAAGATGGTCTTCTTGGCTTCTGCTTTCCTTTTCGCGTCTCCTTGGCTTACTTTCTTTCCTGCTGCTACAGAAGGGCTGGTGCTCTAATACTAATTAGTAATAGGCATTCTTGGCTTAAGAGCTCTTGTCCGCCTTTTAAGTTGTTGGGCCCCGCCTCTTTGAGGTAATTAGCAGTCTGGAGTAGTAATGTGATCTTTTCCTTATCTCGATCTATCTCCAATGTCTCAGCTCGTGCAAAGCGTTAACTATCTGAAGTAAGGGTATGGATTTGATCCTCGCACCGAACTCTAAGCGCTAGTTGAACCTTCTTCGGTCTCTTTCAGCGGCGGGCTTACCTTTCTTTTTATTAGTATTGAATTCATGTCATTGTCGCTCATCATCCTTGTTAGAAAAGGAAGAACAAACCCTCTTTATGGGAGGGGAAGGTCATATACTTTTAGGAAGAATTTACCGGATTTCCTAAACTACGGATGGACTGATCTAAAGAGCGGAGACTTGATTCGATATTTAGAGTTGCTATAGGTTAGGGCTTCTATCGTGCTATTTTATAGAGAGGTAGGCGACAAAGACAAGGGATCTCTCTCGCTATGGATAGTTGCTGTTTGCGAGAAGCGTCTGTTCTGCTTTATCCTTTCAATAATTATATTGAATAAAGACAAATTTTTCAACTGGTATTTCTACGCTCGATCTCTACTCCTCGAAAGTTCACTCACAATCTATGGCTCACTTAGGGCTAGAAAGAAAGATAGGCTTCTTCATACAAAGCCAACCGGGAACCTTATTTCCACGCTCGACACACAAAACAAAAGACGAAAGACGAGAATCGGCGCAAGGATCAAAAGACTTAATAGACATAGAAGAGTAAAAGAAATGCTTCCTAGCCTACCGAAAACTCGGTTGAAGCTAGTTAGGTTCTCCGGTCAGTCAAGTGTTGACACCGGATTAGGTTTGACCTTCTTTCTCAATGCCCGGATGAACATGCATTCTTTTCGATACAGTATGGTAGACTTCTAACCAATCCAATCGGAAACCTTAATTCGATAGATCAAAATCAAAGATGCTAGGATCGAGGATTCATGCCTTCCCTGGAAGGGAAAGTTCCGCTCCAAAAGAAAAGACTCCATCACTCACAGCAGACCGCTATAGAAAGCCCCTAAAAAGCAGCTACATATAGATGAATGAGGATGAATATCGTTCCCTCATGAAAGGTCAGTTCAAGAAGTAGAAGTTTACGTGGAAAGAACACCAAGCAATGGACACGGTCCTCGGGTTGAATAGGCTGCTTGCAACCATTCAAGTGAGTCACCTCCAAACCATATTGAAAAAAACTAAGTAAACTAAAATCCATTCTTTAGCGCACACCTCCGCATGCTTATCGCCTTGGTGCTAGCTTCTTTAACTCGGAATGATAACACGAGCCCGATTGTTTCGGATAGCAGTCTTAGCATCAGACTAAGGAAGAAGGAAGGCGATTTCAAAGCGAAGCACTAACTGGCACCTTAGCTAGTCCGAAGGACTGCTACTAAAGCCGATAGGTGGGTCGGTGGGAAATGAACCAGAAGAGAAGCAGATGAAGCTCTTTTCCAGACCATATATTTAACAAAAGAGGATGCAAATCAGGCTTAATAGAGGTTGGTTTCCAACAACTGGGGTTTAGCACCCTGCCAACTAACAGAAAAAGGGCTTGCCCGCTCTAAAGAAAAGGCTTTCCCCAAGAGCTTGCTATGTATAATAAAGGGGGCTGGCGGTTAAGCTTGCCTCAACTCAATGGGAAACTCCCACAACTTATAAAGCGGTAATAAACATGGCCTTTAACACACTTGGCAGCGGATTAGCCCCCGACCTGTCGATGCTCCTACGCAAGTCTGGTTCTGTCTCGGGTAGTTCGAGTAGTAGTTGTAGTAGTAGCGAGCCCGTATATACATATATGATATTTCATCAGGATAAAGACCCTTCGGAAAGTCTGAAAAGAGCCTTCTTGCTTGCTTGTCTAGCTCTGCAGCTCGTGAAGAGCTAGATCCATAACACTCATACCTGGCTACTCGCTCTGTAGCGGATTTAGCTTCAGTGTCCGTTTCGACTGATTCTTTAGTTGAAGCTACTGATGCCCTAAAATACGATATTCCCTCTCCCTTCGGTCGAGTAAGTAAACTACCTCCAACTACTAGCAATCGAGCGTACATTGAACTATCCGCCATCAAGACTGAACGAGTTGAGAAGATAGAAGTTGAGATTTGCACTTTAGATTGCCTTTTTCTTCGTAATATGCCTATTGGTGAATCAGATGTTCTTCCATTCCCGGCACCAAGCCAAGACTGATTAGCTCGAGTGAAGTGCCCCAAGGGCAAGAAGAACCGAAGAAGGTGGGATCTTTTCCTTTAGCTTGGCAGTAGGAATTGTATAATCAAAAGGCCTAACCGCAGTCTTAGAACATCATACAGGAATGGTTGGGAGCTCAGAAATAGGTTTTTTGGAAAGCCAATCAGAAGGAACCCGAGGTATATGGTCCTGACTTACCAGTGCGAATGATGGGTGACCCAGAAAGAAGGTAGGCATAGAGCTATGGGAATATAGGCTAGGGGAATAAAGTTCAGGTCTTTCAATTCCCATCTATCTGGTGAGAAGAAGCTCTTTGCTTTGAAAGCTTTTTCGTTTTTCGTAGGCAGCAAGCAGTGGTAGGCTAGAAGGAAGTGCAGGAACTTCTGGGATTAAGGATAGTAACCCGAGGCTAGTGTAGGTTACAGAATCCGATTTGTGGCATTTTCCTTGGTAGATTTTTTAGAGAAGGACTTCTTTCATAAAATGTTAATAATAGAGCAAGTCAGGGGGGGAGGCATGGAATTGGATGCTTCCACCCTTTCAGTGCAGGAAGGACTGCTTGGTGAAATGACGTACTGAGGATTCCCTCAAGCAAGGGAGTGACGAGAGGGTATCAAAACCACTCTTTAGAAAGATAGCCTACATTGAACCAAAGGAGTGATCCCCACTTCGAATGAGATGTCGTATACGCAAATGCTCTTTCCCTTGCAGGCATAAACGCTGCAAACATGGCTACTTCAGCTCTTTTGGAAGGTTTGTCAAACGTCACTTCTGGAATTAAGGGAGTTCCCCCCAGTTCGCCCTAAGGGGTCAATAGGAATTCTCTCTACTCTAGCTCTAGAACCCTCTAGAAGCCCTAGAACGGGGCCTAGGAGCAATAGACAATAGACTGAAGAGGTACGGCATCTGTAACAAAGTCAGTAACAAAGGGAGAAGGAAGAAAAGCCGAACGAAAGAAAGCTGACCAGGATTCCACTCTAGTATCTTCACCTTTGCACGCTGGAAAGCTGGAATTAGCTCAAGTGAGGGGGCCTTCTTCACCACTCCCCTTCCCCTGTTCAAAGGCAAACAAAAACAGGGCCTCGCTTTTTCTGACGACGAAGGAATTTCTTCCACCGCGAAACGAAGAAAAACTACATTCAAGAAAGAAGCGGACCGGACAATTTTGATCCGTCTTACGCCCTAGTGGATACGATTCTCAGAAGTGAGAGCATGAGCCCATTCGCAACGCACTTTCAGTGATCACACCACGAAATAAGCTGTGAAAGTGCGAAAAAAGTGGATCGATTGGTGCGCTATAGGTGTACTGGCTGGAGGGAACTTTGCTTTCGGTCTTTGCGAGACTAAGAGTTCATCGACCCTTTTTCTCGGTATGGTTCCCGGCACAATGATCGTATGCGATCAATAGAATATGTACGCGCAGGACGGACTTAAGGGGGTTGAGCAACGGATCCTGACGTGAAACATGGCGAGTGGTATCGTATATAAGAGAAAGGTTGCATTTAGGAGTGATCCCTCTTCAAGAAGCCGCCAGTGATCCTATTTGCGAAAGCGAGTCAGAGTCTCGACGCGGCGGTGTACATATAGCTCCTATAGCATGTTTCCAATAATGATGACCGAAGAAAGATATATAAAAAGTGTGCCGCGAAGGAAGAAGCAACGGATGGAGCGCGCTAGCGCGAAAGCCTAAAGCCTTAGCGCATCCGTTTTCTTGCTAGGTAGCCAAGCTTGACTTAGCTCAAACAATGCCTTTCTTTATCCCATGTATGTCTTCTTGGTTGGACCAAGCCAACTGGCGTCGAGAAGCGAATACATCTTGTTAAATATGAAATGTCAATATATGAATTGTTTCATTATTCGTTATTTCCGGGTCTTTTCGTTGCATTCACTTACAACAAGAAAGAACCACCAGCGTTTGGTGCAGCACCTGCATTTTGGTGCATTCTTCTCTCTTTCCTTGGTCTTTCGTTCCATCATATTCCTAATAACTTTTCCAATTACAACGTATTAACCGCTAATGCACCTTTCTTTTATCAAATCTCAGGGACATGGTCTAATCATGAGGGTAGTATTTTCTCATGGTGTCGGATACCAAGTTTTTATGGATTCCTTCTTTGTTACCGGGGTCGACCCCAAAGCCATAATGTCTCAAAACGAGGAGGCCACAGAGAAATTCTTTTTTATTCCTTTGTCTTGAACTTCGTGAAGAACTCCATTCTATCTCTCCCTCGTTACGAACAACAAAGTGGGGCGCAGCCCCAGTTGTACACTCCTTTCGTTCTACGAACCCTTGTTGATTCTGAACTTCGTTCGCGAAGGAACCGGACTTTTGACGGGCCAGCCCTTTTTTATGCGCCGCTTTGCCCTGAAAGGAAAATTAGCTTTGCTCCTCTGGGCGCTAGGCGCTCCCGTGGTTCGCGAGAAGGAAAAAGGACTCATCCTTTGTTGCATCTGGCACGAGATGATAAAGAGAGAGCTTCGTCTATCGATGAACAGCGGATTGACGGAGCTCTTGGCATTGCTTTGTTTTTCTCTCCTTTCCTATTAGCGAGTTCCGATCCTTTTGTTCGAAATTTCTTCGTTCGTACCGAACCGCTTGAAGAATCAAATCCTGTTCTACAAGATCCTATATCAGCTATACATCCTCCTTTAATTTATGCCGGAGACGTCGCCAGTGCTATGGGCTTTGGTTTATGTAAATCAAAAATGATGAATGGGATTGTGGCACTCCACTCGCCGCCAATGCGGAAGGATGCCGCCGAAAAGAATGTCAGGCTGCTTCGCTCTACTGGATGCGTCGGATCCCGTATAACAAGCGAGCTTTTTACCAAAAAATTCAAAGATGTGGGCGCAAAATGCTATCCTGCTCTATTGTTGCGTAGCAATAGAAGCCCGCTGATGCTGCTTCGGCGGCGCTTTTTCGCCTTCTCTTCGCTCTGGACAGGAGCGCTAGTGGACACGGAGAGGGAGCAGGCGAAGCGTGTCGTTCGTAATGGAAAGAAAGATACCGCTACTTCGCCTCTTTCTTGGACCGCCGGCCCGAACACAGTGGTCTCTGACCAGGACCAGGAACCAATTCGCATTTATATCTTGGCATGTCGGTGCTTTTTTACCGTAGGCATCTTGCCGGGAAGTTGGTGGGCTCATCATGAATTAGGTCGGGGTGGCTGGTGGTTTCGGGATCCTGTAGAAAATGCATCCTTTATGCCGCGGGTCTTAGCCACTGCTCGTATTCATTCAGTAATTCTACCCCTTCTTCATTCTTGGACCTCGTTTCTTAATATTGTGACTCTTCTATGCTGTGTCTTAAGAACCTTTTCAATACGGTCCGGATTGCTAGCTTCCGTTCATAGTTTTGCTACAGATGATACACGAGGAAGATTTTTATGGCGGTTCTTCCTTCTAATGACCGGCATATCTATGATTCTTTTCTCCCAGATGAAGCAGCAGGCATCGGTCCGTAGAACCTATAAAAAAGCGATGGTTGTGGCGCGAAGTATTCTTGTGCACCTACGTCACTCGGATGAGCGGAAACATGACTTTTTTTCTCTCCTTCAAGAAGAAGTGCTTTCTCAGCATCGCCGGTCAAGTAGGTAAAGTAGGAAGAATTCCTTAAGTAACCCAGTGAGTGCTTTCTAAGGCTTGGAAGAAGAAAATGAAATACGAACAACCACGCTGGTCGTACTCGATCGACTTTCATGCTAGTTCTTGATCCAGCATGAAAGTTCCATTTCAGGGAAGGACGACGTACCATGATACTTTCTGTTTTGTCGAGCCCTGCTTTGGTCTCTGGTTTGATGGTTGCACGTGCTAAAAATCCGGTACATTCCGTTTTGTTTCCCATCCCAGTCTTTCGCAACACTTCAGGTTTACTTCTTTTGTTAGGTCTTGACTTCTTCGCTATGATCTTCCCAGTAGTTCATATAGGAGCTATAGCCGTTTCATTCCTATTCGTTGTTATGATGTTCCATATTCAAATAG
>Ga0157364_1008674_pt1 | contig 10539 bp, 7 predicted proteins | sample AttsexASBM2_FD_111476 | JGI IMG/M metagenome (GOLD analysis project Ga0157364, IMG submission 111476) | Fungus gardens microbial communities from leaf cutter ant in Ribeirão Preto, State of São Paulo, Brazil - Atta sexdens ASBM2 | ecosystem: Host-associated > Fungi > Mycelium > Unclassified ... | reverse complement strand
TATTATTTCTATTGTTATATGAGTTCAAGAGTTCTTGTATTGATTATTTTACTTTTAATTGTAAAATGTCAAAAACAATAAAGGCTAAATTATATATACATATTTCCTGCTCTTTATTGAGAAGGAAGAGTTAAAATAAATTAAATACATTTTAAATCATATCCACCTGCAGGAATTTAAATAATATCCTTTGATACGTAACGAACTATGAAATTATAGTCGCTGTTAGTCGAGTCTTTATGCAACATTGCCGGCAGTTAAAGGAGGTCGACGTTACTCGAGCATGATTCGATAATTTACCTGCAACCTAAATAAACATTTTGCATTCCCGACAAATATCGCGTATTTACTGACTATTATCGGAAAGCCGCGAATTTCTAATAACTCGTCAAAGTTTCGCAACGCGCGCTAATTTCCGTCTCGAACTGCCACTGGTCTTGAAAGTAATGACGATGCAACGGAGATCTCTCGCTGTGCGCAATCGGCATCAGGAATTACGAAACGGGTTACAGAGTCGATTCGAATGACGAAACACGCAATATTACGAGCGAGCCGTAAGAAGTCGGTGAACGAACAAGAAATTATTCATAAGCATTTGTATGGAAAATTATTTAAAAAAGGCACAGAAAAACTTAAATACGCATTAATTGCTTTTTTAAAAAAAAAGCTACTTGAGAAATTCATTAACAACATTAATTGAAAGATATAATATATATTATGTATCAGCGAGCGAACAAGAAGTTATTAGAAGTTAGTTTATTCACAAGTATTTGTTTATAAAATTGCTAAAAAAGATACAGAAAAAAAATTAAATTCGTATTAATTGCTTTAAAAACCTATTGCTTTAATAAACTATTTATAATTCATTAGAAAGTCAATTAAAATATCAATTTCAATTAATTTGATTGAAACTACTTTTTCGATGTAATTAGTGGGAGATCATTTATGTATTAATAATTTCTTAAGTATATCAAATGATGTCTTAATGATGTTTTTAATATCAATAAATGTCACCTTGCTACTTGAGTTATATTAAATATGAAGAAGAGAACTCATTCAACGTTATATTAATTTTTTTCGGAAGGCTAAAAATTTTTATAAATTTATCCTATTGATTGAAATGAAAAATTTTTGCTTACTGCTCTGACAATGAATAAATTAATTAATTCATTTGTTTATGTGTTAAGTATTGGAACTATTATTTGCAAATTTGCAAGATGAAAGTATGAATTTAAGATTAAGAAGTAACATCCGCAAGTGATATACGAGTGGCGCACTGCGCCACATCCCTCTCAAACTCCCTCTGTTTCCTGCGGGGATTAATGACTCTCTCGAAAGGAACGACGTGTCTCCGAATATGTTTCCGAGGAACATCTGATATCGCACTACGACTTTAGCTGCACAGTCATCAAGAGTGCCCGTAAAAGCAGACCATCCGCCTTATGAATAAAATAAAATGTCGCACGCAACACATCATTCGACACAACGTTTCTCTACGACGACGACGATGACGTCGATGAGATCTTTCCGCCCTCGTTTGGTCTTCCCGTTTGCACGCGAGCTGGTACCATCGTCAGGGTACCATGTTGCGTTATGGGTATCAAGCTACCCATAAAACGGCATTAGCGCTAGCCCCATATGCCGGTCGACCGGCTGAATTTATTCGTACGAAAGGAAAAGGGCAACCTTGCTATCAAGAAAAACTACTTTAATGATGGATTTTAGTCCAGCTCTTGATTAAAAAAATATATGATCTTTTTTATGATCAAACAGAATTAATGAAATGGGAGTAGTCATGATTTTCTTGATAAAATAGATATTAGATTTTTTTCTATAATAAAAATATAAAATGTCGATGTATATAAGATAAAGTCTTTCTTATACTTGACATTTTAAATAACGTTAAAATATTATATTTTTAGAAAAAATCTGATATCTACATATTTTATCAAGAACATCATGATTATTCCCATTTCATTAATTTTGCTTGAAAAAAAATCATATATAATCCAAGTAAAAATTTAGTTAGATACAGATCTGAAAATAATTTATGAACTATTAAAATAATTATGTAGAAAGAAAAAAAAACGTTCAAAGTTATTAGAATGTTAAAACTTTTTGCAGTATTACTTATTACTTGAACATTCTACATAATTATTTTGATAATCTAATAAAATTATTTTTAGATCTAGCCAACTTTTTAAATACTTCAGTAAAATCGTTCTTTTCATGTAGCAATTTAAATTCAATAAAATTGTCGAGTTGAATTTTTAGTTTGAAGTTGATCCGGTTTAAATTTCAAATTTGATCCGATTGCTGGATAGACACTCGACAATTTTATCGTTCAACTCGATCACAAACAGTGTTGATAAAAGCGTTTGCAAGTGTTGATAAAAGCAGTTAAAGCACGTGATCACTGAGACAATTGTTAACATTTGAAACAGACGAATCCTATACTGTGGCTTGGCTTTTCTGATCAGTTAGTATCTAAACTGAGATTTTATTTGATTTTAATACTGATTGTACTGAATACTGGTATTTTAATGTATTAAACGAACGGACAAATAAAACGATCCGAAAAGTCTTGGATTGGTTCAGCGATCGTAAAAGTTTCTCGTTCTAACGCCGTAAAAATTCCTCGCTGTCCCTAACTGCTGCAGTTAAATTATTGAAGGATGTGGTTGATATTCGAGAGAAAAGGGATGAAACGATTGCATCTTCTTTGTACGATCTTTAAATGGCGTCGATTAGACACGCATACTGGCGGTGAAAGACTCTTTATCGAACAGAAGAAAAAACCACGAACGTGATCATGGTGGATAAAGGGCGTGTGGACGCCATTCCCTTCCGTCTTCTTCTTGCCTAGGGCATCCCTTAAGCCTGGTCCACCCCCTACAGGGTAATAGCGGACCGGCAGGGTGGCCGCAGTAACGACGCGTCGTCAGTTAATCAAGCCATTTCGTTCCTGCGGGATTGGAATGAGGATTCGGCCGAAACGACGACCATCGATTTTCCTTTGGCCGCAGTCGTACAACTTTCCTAACTTCCGAGGAAATACGAAGGAGAAAGTTGGAGTTTACATCTTCATGCACTTTAGGACAATTTACACACTTTGCTGTCGACAGATGAGGAAGGAAGGAAATGGCAATTAGGTTGAGAAATATAACTTGTAGTATGATTTATAAATTCGATTTCTTAACTTCAAATATAATTTATAATTTTTTGAAAGCATTCTAGAGTTTTTCCTGGAAACTGGACTATGCTTTTCTGGAAAAGTCTAGTATTCAAATATATACTTTTAATGATTGACAAATTCCAGATTTCTTTACGGAATTTAAACATACTTTCATTTAATGAAGTAAATATAAAGTAAATACAAGCGTAATATTTATATCGTCTCGCGAATATCAATAAAAGGATATGATATGATAATCTCGTTGTACCTTTACTACGAGGTTTAATCCACTTACAGAAGTTATGTAGCTCACGGCGAAACGAGATCAGAAACTCCAGCATTTCAATAAAACGACTTCTTCAACTTTCCTTATGGTTGAATCCTTTTAGAATTTGAACTCCAATATAAACGAGCTCAAATTCATTGTTAATAAAATCGTATGGAAGAATCCCAAGTTGAGGAATAATCTTGACTTTGTACGTCTTTCTATTTAAATCTAAAAAAAATATAATTCCATTAAAACCAAGATAATTTAAAATTGAAAGAAAACTACAAGTTTTTTCTTATTAAGACTTAGAGAGTTTTAGATCGAGAATTTTAATGCTTCTTGGTTACTTAAGAAAAGGTTATGTTCAAATTAAATAAAAACCTATTTCTTATTTTCTGTATTATATCGTTATAATGTATATAATACATTTTTTTATTAATGACAAATTATACTATTAGCAAAGAAATGCGTGATACCTGCATGCTTATTATAGTATGTGCATTAACACTATCATGTAGCTCATATTTGACGCATAAAATTTTCAAATTTCATTCATTTGTGCCCGGAAAGTACAATTTTGCTAAAATATCTTTTTTTAAAATTTTTTAGCAGAGCCATCTTTCCGTGTGAATTATCATTTTATAAAAATGATTTTGCTTTGTATTTAAGACATTAAAGAAAGAATATAAATTATACAAAAATATTAAAAAAAAATAAAGGTATTAAAATAATACCTATTAGATTTGTTAAACTCTATGTTAAAAGCAAAATCAGTTTAGGTAGTCAAAATGTCGACAAGAGAACGGACTACCTCTTGTCCAATTTGGTCAACCAAAATCTTCAGGAAGATCGAGTGAAGTGCTCTGGTCTTGCACCGCATGGAAGACCAGCGAGATCTCCTCTGGTGGCCACCATGATGATACGCAAGGCATATCTCGGTCGAGCATTGAGTCCATTGTCATTGAGATTCTCGAGCTGTCCCAAGACACGAAGGGGACGAGGAAAGGGCGCACTGCGCGCAATTTCCGCCCATCGGGGTTCGACGATCAGGGGGAAACGGCGCCCCAAGCCCTCGTAATCCCGCGACTGAAAGCCTCGTTTAATATTTATGATTTATTTCGGTTTAATTCGACGTGCAAACGAGAGGCGTATTTGTATTCAACGACTGTCTGGTTGGCTGGCTGGCTGACCCGCTCGCTACGCGACGTCTTAATCCCTCGAGACTTCGGATTCTGACTTGAAGCACAGAGCTTTACTTTGACTCGACAAGAGAGGAAGATGTTTTCCTCTAGTTCTAATCTGAATGCGCTACGAATTTTCGTCGCCTCACGAGCACTGCTTTTGATTTATAGTGTGTATTGTGTGAGAACACCATATAAAACGGAAACAGAAGAGCAAAGGATAAATTAACATAAAATATAATTTGAAATTTAATTTCTTTTAAATTTCTCAAACTTAATAATAACGAAAGTAGAGAGTAGGTTCATGAGTTCTTGCACAGCAAAAATACAAAACAAAAACAATTTGATGTTAAATTAATACATTAATTTTTAATACTTAATCTTAAAATTGTTTAAAAAATATTTTAAGATAAAAAATTACTACATTTTTCAAATTTAAAAATAAATTTTATGTTAATGGATTAAGATCTTGAGATTTATTTCCAATTTATCTTTCAGTTGTACATTTCGTGAAAATCTTTTAATAATTGATAAAAATTGTGTCATTATTGTCAGTACTATCAAGAAAAAGTTTCTTCATAAGGCGTTAGTAGGAAATATTATCCAGCATTTTGCATGTAATAACATTTATTATATTTTTCCTTATTAAATTTCTGGTCCTCCATTATTGACGCTTTGATTGTCTTTGCGGGAGGGTTAATAACAACAGGTCTTCGCAGCGGATACAAGTTTCAAGAACGCGATGGCGAATTTACAAGCGCGGCGGAATCATCGGCATCATTGTCTCGGGAACAATGCGCGATAGAAATGCCTTCACCCTCGTATCCGGCAACCACGGCGAGGTCTAGGGGAGAGAATTACCCTCTGCATTAACTCGCGTAATTGAGATTTATTAATCCAGCGGCCGGTTAGTGGCCGCGCACCAGCCATATCTTGTTCTCCTCCGAACCGAGGTTGGGCTGTAACTTTATTATTATTACGGAACGAAGTATGTGCATTCGCCCGTAGGATTTTTTCGGGGGCAAAAAGGTGTTTATCATTCTAAATGAATGAACGATAAGTTCGGAGTATTCCTTGTTTTATTTCGCAACTTTTGCTTCCATTAATAAGAAGTGGAGTAAAAATAATTTTTATTTCTGCGACTACGATTGTTATAGTGTAGAATTTATAATGTCAAATTATACCCGAGGGGTCAACCACTACGGCACAATTAATATATGTTCCTTTAGAAATATATTGTGTATAGTACAATAATAAAACAAGCAATGCTAACAGTTCTAATAATGTATTAACAGCACATAGTAATACATTAACAATACTTGGCAATATTGTGCACAATAGGTGGCAATACATAGGAAAACAATACTAACAATAGCAATGCTAACAATAAAGTGTGTTGTATTGACTGCATAATTAACAATCACTGTACATTTTTTAGTAGGTTGACCCCTCGATTATATCCAATTTGAATTATTTTTCTATAGGTTGCCATTAAAACATACTCAATATCAGCGTTAATTTAACTAAAATAATGGAGTTAAACTCAAGAAAATGTACATGTTAAACTCGACAAATAACGTTTACAAATAACGTTAATGTATACTAAGTGTATTCTACGCCATATAAAAAAGATATATTAATATAACATTATTAAAGATAACAAAGATTAAAGTATATTTTTTGCATTTTAAAGATGGCCGTCTTATCCAAATTTACTACATGTTTATGAAATAATGTGGTTATCAGAGGGTAGACTACGGGTTAAGCCCGCAGGGAAGTTTCATATTGCTAGATTAAGCGTTCGACTTTCACCTTAGTTCCTCTCTCTTTCTTTCTCTCTCTCTCTCTCTCTTCCTTCTTCTATCTCTCTCCATTTCTCCATCTTCTCCGTTTACGTCTTAAGCCGAACGGCCCTAAGTTGTAGGCGCGACTTTCATTAAACAGCTCGATGACAGATCGCTTGTCTTCGTTTGTATTAAGGGTGGTGCTGAAACCGGATTTAGACGGCGGTATTACGATTTGGAGACCCGACTGTCCTTAATTCAAGACTTACGTGACCGTGTTTCATTTACGCGTTATTGCTCGATGATAGTAAATGATTAAGACCAACCATGGAAAGGTACGCTGCATTTCTTCGATCTTTAGCAGAAAAAAAATACGCAGAAAAAGATCTCGTCTGGTATTCCTAAATAAAATTTTACTATAACTGCAATGCATAAATACAAAGTATAATATAATAAAATATAGAAGTATATAGAAATATGTAACGTGGAATTCTTCCCTATTTTATTGTATAAAATCTGTGAAAGAATTAAAAATGCGTTTTACGTCGCTAATAATTTGCTGTTGTATGGCAGTCGAATTCTAGTCGACTCCTACGAGAAACAGATGGCACATTGCACGCTGAGATGAAAAACGTCCATCGATGTATAATGCAATTGTTTCTTGCTTCTTTGCAGAGGGATGGCGAGACTCGGTGTTGGGGGCCCCGCGTCGTTTATTGGTGACTCTCGGCAGTCTCTCCAGGGACAGTTCGCCATGTCCTGCCGCGGTAAGTCACCGCTTTGTTCATCCCTTATCAACAAAGCTCCGCGATCAAGCTACGATCTTTTATTTGCTGTACGGCAAAGCGAGATACGAGCAGGGATTCGCCATGGTCGATAAGATCTGAAAGGAATTAGCTTTCTTGTCGTTTTACGGCAGACACGATGCGACATAATACTGAATATCACGAGAAAAAAAAATGGGATCGCGATATGTTTAAGATTTGAATAACAAAATCAGAAGAGATACTTTATTTCTCCTTCTTAAAAAAACTTTTTTATTTTCAAAAATTTAACATTGCGAGAAAGATTGGTATATTTTTAAAACAAACTAGCTCCTAGGATGTATTTTTTTGTTAGAGATAAAACCCACCAAACTTTTATCATTGTATACATACGCTCATACCTTTTTTTTTTTTTTAGGAAAATATGATCTTTAAAGTACAAAAAATGTGACATTTATATCTTTATTCTTTCTAACCTGTCTTATTTCTTAATATTCGACGTGAATTCGGAAGAAATTGCGCTGTATTCGCAAAATTTGCAGCGCGTTCGTGCGCGAAATTATGAGATCGTACCGTCATGAATTTCTGCGATGTTACAGTGAAAATGGCGTCACGCATGGAATGTATAAATTTTCGTTAACATTTCGACGCGATTGCCGGTACCAATTGTGTCTTCAAAATTTATGGTCCTGCATATTATGTATGCCTAGTACGCCGGCAAATAAATCATAGTTGCGGTAATGCAATTGCATTTACCGTCACCGTTTTGTCATCTTTCAACATACATTACGACTTCAATTTTTTAGTACACAGAATATATCGAGTTTGATTTTTTATTTTATTTAAATAATGGAAAAAAAGTTTCTTCTTATAAAAAAAATTATACCGGTACAATCTCAATAAATTAAATTATATCGAAATGATATATGGAAAGAACAATTTTGTTAAAGTACTATCGCTTAAAAGCTATTTATTCATCCTGATTTTTGTACGTACCATTTTTATAGTGAATTCTCATTCTACTCTATATTTTTTACTGTATGTAGAATTATAAATTTTTTAAATATTAACCGTTATTATTAAGTATTATTATTATTTAGTATCTAGAAAAGTAGAAAAAATGAAATTCACTGTTTTTCATTTAATTAAGAAAGACAATTAATTATGTAGATGCCTAAGCTGTTGTGAATGTCAAAACTTTTTGCAGTATTATTTATTAAGCTCGAACATCTTATAATGGCTGTTTTCCAGTTAGAACACAGAGACATTACACTGTGTTTCACTGTGTAAAGTACTTGTTGGCAGTTTAGTTTCATAGTGTAACACCAGAATGCGTTGCAGTCTTCCATTCTATTCTTATAATTATATTTAGAGTATCAATAATACACTGAGAAAAAAATATAGTTAATTTTAATAAATATTTAGTTCAATACTGCCAAACATTTACTTACAGTAAATAAATATTTGTTCAATAAAAAAAATGATTGTTAAATCAAATTAACATTTCTTGTATCAAATAAATATATTTTTATATTTAATAAATATTTAGTTGGCAATATTCAATTAAATATTTATTAAAATTGATATTTTTTTTCAGTGTAGATTTATGATTTTTATTTAAACTTAAGTTATAATTTTTTCAGAAATGACGATTTTTGAAGGTTTTATTGCAAAATAAATAAGTACTATCAAACTTTTATAAATACATAACTTTTTGAAAAGTTGGTAACATTGACATATTTTATACGCTCGTACTTAGCTTTTTACTATGTCGAGCAGTGACACTGTGTTATAGTTGAAACACTTTGTGTTACACTGTGTTACCTGTGTACGTTATTGGAAAACATCCAATATTTTGACGATTCAACAAACCATTTTCAATTCTGCATCTAGCTACATTTACAGACAACTTCAGCAAAATCGTTCTTTTCACGCAGCAGAAGATATAAATAAGCAAATAGACGTTCGATCTCAAGGCGTGAGAATTACACGTTGCAATCTCTCGAGAAACGATTCGCGATTTTGACCTCGCGGGAGTAGATCGGAGGGAGATTCGAGATTTGCATTCCGTTCCAAGGAGCTCGATCATATTCGCGGCCGTTTTACCTGAGACCTCGAGACTCGGAGACCGCGTGCGTTCAAGCGGACTCCACGTTGATCCGGTCGCGCAATAAATTTTCCCTTTCAGCCCCCTTCCGAGCTCTCGTCTGTCGCGCTGGTAACGAGATCGTATCTGACGCGCCGTGCCGTGTCATTTACATACTTTTCGCCCCGAGGCAACGCGCGACGAGGGTTGTGCCTCGTATTCGGCCTCGGTTTGATTTACATTTTCCAACGCGCGGCCGAGGATCAGCCGTGCCTTCGAGGTGACGGATGCGGGGATTGGCGTGGATAACGAAAAGAAGCGGCCGCGAAAGTCTCACCTGCTCGCCGCAGGATGGGAATAGATGCAAATTTACTTGTGAAATATATCACTTTTGCTCGACGGCGCATTTCAATGAGATATCGCGCGTTTTGGCACGTTCCCTATTTATACACCGATCTTCCGTTTACTCGTACATTATTTATTCGCCTGTGAAATTATTTATCATATGGGAACAATGCTATTGTTCAATCAACAAGAAAATGTTATCCGATTTTAATAATTCTTTTATTCCTTCTATCATGATATTACGAAATCATAATATCATGATATTTATTTTGTAATGTTTATAAAAACCATATGCTAGAACGTTGTAATGCTTTTCTTCTCTTACATAATAATTTTCTTTGTAATGAAAAATAAGTTAACAATAGCAAGGAGAATTTTATTAGCTACATTTTGAAAAATACGTCACGTTATTTTCAAAATAGGGTACATTTATTAAGATTATTATTAAATTTCTTTTATATCGTAATATTATTTATCAATTTTTTACGACTTCGAGCTAGAAGCCACGTATTACGGTCGTTATGAAGATAATTAGAAGGGTGGAAGAAAACCCGGTTATAATTTATCCGGATACTACGCGAACTTTGAACTACTAGTGCCAGAGGGAGAAGAGCCCTAAATATGTTGGCGAGTCGGGATAATGAATTCTATTAGGGCAAGAACTTGGCCGAGAGTGCGATCGGCGTTAGTGCCGGAAGAAAAGCGTCCGACACGTGCAGTGCTGGCTGGTGGAAATGTCGGGAGGAAATACTCTGACTCGGGGAAAATCGCCTGCGGAAACTTCAGCAGGCGCTCTTCCCGGAAAACTTTCCTTGTACGTGGCTTCCCTTAAGGAAAACTTCAGCCGCGAAAAATCCCACGAATTTATAAAAAGGATACAGACATTCGCGATATTCATTACCTTGTGTGTGGACATAGAATGAATCGCACATTTTA